>VFSW01003404.1_pt1 | contig 23875 bp, 20 predicted proteins | sample 5358111 | NCBI WGS metagenome assembly VFSW01 (sample SAMN11554181, study PRJNA540505) | mine drainage metagenome | isolation source: sediment from site ElyBrook_90M | place: USA: Ely Copper Mine, Vershire, VT | collected 2017
CCCTTGAACTGTACAGCCGCATAAGCACCGTAGCCGGATGCCTAAGCCGGGGAATGACCTCCGGGGAAATCAAAGAAACCTATATCCCCCGATGGGGCGTGTCGGAACGCACCATAGACCGCTACATAGAACTGGGCAAGGATAAGGTGATGCACTCCATAAGGAAAACCGACGCTCTTATTGAAACAATGCGGGCGCAGGCAGTATCCCAATCGGTGGAACAATTGCTTAGCAACCTCGAAATTCAGGCTCTTTTATGCTCATGGGCAAAGGGCGAGCAGGCGCGGGAACGAAAAGTACAAACGAGCAAAGGCGAAATAATGACATTACCCGATGTACCCACTTTCAGCCAATCCATTCAGGCAGTTAACAGCCTGCTTAAAATGCGCGGCGAGACAAGAGGCTGGCTTTCAGATGATGAACAACTGTCTCTCGGTAGCCCCGGGGAAGATGGCGGACAGCCGGAAAAGCCATTGCAACTGAAGGGGGAAACACCCGAGGAACAGGAACTGCTCGATAACACATAATGAGAAAAAACAAATTTCCGTAAAATTCGAAATTCAATATTCTACATTCGAAATTCAAATCCCCTCCCCTCTGGCGCCTTAATTTGCCACAAATCGCCAAACAATGGCGAAACAGCCAATGGTATGTAAAAAATTGAACTATAAACTATGAGTGAAAAGATAAAAGAAATGAAAATGCAGAAAGAGACGCTCTCCCTTATAGGGGAGAGTAAGGAGTGGGGCAGAATGAGTTATGAGTTTTCAACTTAAAACTGATGACTTACGACTTATGACTTACCATTTACTCCCGATAGCTATCGGGAATCAAATCATCAAATTCGTAATTTACATTTCTTAACTTTGCCCTATGCACCTTAGCCACATATCGCTTTTAAATTTTAAAAACTACCATGAGTTAAGCCTGGACCTGTCTCCGGAGATAAACTGCTTTACGGGTAACAACGGCGCCGGCAAAACCAACCTGCTCGATGCGGTCCACTACCTGTCATTCTGCAAAAGCTATTTCAACCCGTTCGATAACCAAAACATACTCCACGGTGAAGATATGTTTGTGATACAGGGTATCTTCAACAAAGATGAGCAGGAAGAAGAAGTATATTGTGCGCAGAAAAAAAATGAACGCAAGCAGTTCAAACGCAACAAAAAGGAATACAACCGCCTGTCGGAACACATAGGGCTGCTGCCCGTGGTTATGATTTCGCCCGAAGACATAGAACTGGTGCAGGCGGGAGGCGAAACAAGAAGGAAGTTTGTGGACAGCATCATATCGCAGGCGGATAAAGACTATCTGAACGATCTGATTGAATACAACAGAACCCTGTTGCAGCGCAACGCAACACTTAAATCGTCCTATGGCAACGCCGACCAAACACTCATGTCCGTATGGAACGGGCAGATGACAGCATCAGGCACCAGAATCTTTGAAAAAAGAAAAGCATTCACCGATAAGTTTTCAGAAATTTTTGGCGGAATCTATACCGAAATTTCCGGCTCCGGTGAATCTGTCAGCCTGCAATATGCTTCACAACTCCTTGAGGGCGGTTTTGAAGAACTTTTGGCACGGGCTTTGCCTAAAGATACCCTTGTGCAGTACTCCACCGCCGGAATACACAAAGACGACTGGCTCTTTTTTAAAGACGGGCATCCGGTTAAACGTTTCGCCTCGCAGGGGCAGCAGAAATCATTTATTATTGCGCTTAAACTGGCACAGTTCTATTTTCTGAAAAATAATGCAGGCACGGCTCCCATATTGCTGCTCGACGATATGTTCGACAAACTGGATGATGAAAGAATAAGCCGCCTGGCCGAAAAAATTACAGGTAAAGATTTCGGACAGATATTTATTACCGACACCAACCCGGGCAGGTTGCAAAAACTGTTTGGGGGCAAAGCCAAAGAATGCATTATTGTTCCGATAAAGGAAGGCGGTTTGCTGAAGGCGCCATCTGCCCAAATACATTATACCTGACCATGAGAAAAACCAACACCGAGAAACTGGGCGACTCCATAAAAGATATGCTGAAGCTCTACAGGCTCGACGAAAGACTCGACGAGCACAAGCTGATCAATTCCTGGGAAAAAGCCGTAGGACCGATGATTGCACGCCATACCACCTCCATAACCATTTCCAACAAAAAGCTGGTGGTTACCATTGATTCGGCGCCGATGAGAAATGAACTACTGTATAGCCGGACGAAAATACTGAACGAACTGAACGCAATGGTTGGCGCCATTGTTGCCGAAGAAATCGTGCTGCGATGAGAGATGTTCAGTGAGAGTACAAAAAAATCAATAAAATGAACGCAATAGAGATTAAAAAAGCCAAATCGTTTGATGAACTGTTACACCTCAAATACGGTAAAATAGGTTCAAAAAAACGCGATGCTTTTGAAGAAAAAGCCCAGTATTTCATTATAAGCGAGATGCTGAAGGAAGCAAGGATTGAAGCTCACATGACACAGGAAGAACTTGCACAAAAGGTTGGAACCAAGAAAAGCTATATTTCCCGGCTGGAAAATGGCAAGTGCGATATCCAACTTTCCACACTTTACAGGATTTTTGAAGATGGCCTTGGCAGAAGAATCAGCTTACTAATTGCTTAGTAATTTTTATATCGTCACTCCTGAAATATGACAATCCAATCCCGTCTCGGCAGGTTCGATCTAACGATGATTATCGTCAGCCTTGTCATTGGCGTGGGTATATTTAAAACTCCCGGCATTGTAGCCGAGAAAGCGGGATCGCCTTTCATATTTTACACAGCCTGGATACTGGGCGGTATCGTTTGCATTTGCGGCGCATTTACCTTTGCCGAAATAGGATCGCGCCTGCCGGCAGCAGGGGGTTATTACCGCATATTTTCGCACTGCTACCATCCCATATTCGCCTTCATGTTCAACTGGGGGCTTATATTCACCAATGCAGGCGGCTCGGTGGCTGTAGCCCTTGTAGGCGCCGAATACATACAGCCTGTTATTGTTCCCGCAGGCCTCATGTACCTGTTCACCCCCAAAGTTATAGCCGTGGCTCTGGTTACGGGTTTGTACATTATAAATTATCTCGGAATTAAAATGGGTTCGAGGGCGCAAAACATTTTGAGCGGGCTTAAAATAGCCATGATATTGCTGCTCTGCCTTCCGCTCTTTATCCACACAGCCAGGCCTGCTGATGCGGTAGCCGCCACACAAAGCATGTCGTCCGTTAATCCCATAAGCGCGCTGGGAATATGCCTCATTTCCATATTTTTCACTTTTGGCGGCTACCAGAATACCATCAACCTCGGGGCGGATATTCATGAACCCCGCCGCAATATACCGCGCGGCATTTTCGGAGGAATGACCATAGTGCTTGTACTGTACCTGTTGCTTAATACCGCATATTGCCAGGTGCTGGGGCTGGATAATATGAAAGGCAAAACCCTGATAGCAGCGGAACTCGCAAAGACACTTTTCGGCGATGCCGGTTTCAAGATAACATCCATTGCTGTTTTTATTTCGGTAGCCGGATTTATAAACTCGGCATTTATGTATAATCCGCGTATGCTTTACGCCATGTCGGAGGATAATATTTTGCCCCCCATATTCAGGAAGGTGAACGGAAGAACCCAGGCCCAGGAGTTTGCCATTACTTTCTTTTTTCTTATCATTTTTGTTTCACTCCTAATATCGGGCGCCTTCGAAAAGGTGATGAACTATACCATGTTCATAGACAGCGGATCGCTGATTTTTGCCGCCGCCACTATCTTCATTCTGCGCAGGCGCAAGGAGGGCGAAACGGCAGAAGGATTCAAAATGAAACTGTTCCCTTATGTGCCAATTTTGTATATGCTTGTGCTGCTCGTGGTATGCATCAGCGATTTTGCAAACGATTATTTCTCGGTACTGGCAAGTCTTGGTGTAATGGCGGCAGGATACCCGCTCTACTACCTGCTGAAAAGAAAAACCGGCAAAGGAGTTGCAGCATGATCAGAAGGAAAGGACTTAGTTTTTTAGTATTCCAGCAATTTTTTTATTGCAGCCTCAACTTTTGCGGCATTGGGGAGCATGGTTTGCTCAAGCACCGAATTAAGCGGTACCGCAGGCATATTTTCCGCACCTATGACCTGTACGGGAGCATCCAGCCACTCAAAACAATTTTGTTGTATGCGGCCTGCCACGGATTGGGCAAAGCTGTTGTTCACGGGTTCTTCGGTTACAACGAGGCAACGGTTGTTCCGGCGAACCGACGAATAAATCATTTCTTCATCGAGCGGGGCGAGGGTGCGCAGGTCGATGATCTCCACCTGTCCGGGGAATTTTTTAGAGCCGTTTTTAGCCCAGTACACTCCCATACCATAGGTAATAACAGCTATACTACCTTTGGCGGGTGGGGGGGCTGCCTGCTGAACAATCCTGCCTTTGCCGAACGGAATAATGTAGTCCTCGTCGGGTTCAATGGTTTTGGCATCTTCGGTGCCTTTCATTTTGCTCCAGTACAAGCCCTTATGTTCGAGTATCACAACAGGGTTGTTATCGTAATATGCCGCTTTAAGCAATCCCTTCAGGTCTGCGCCAGTGCTGGGGTACGCTATTTTAATTCCGCGGATGTTGGTAAGAACCGATTCAATGCTTGAAGAATGATAAGGTCCGCCACTTCCGTAGGCTCCTGCAGGCACGCGTATTACCGCGCTCACAGGCCATTTGCCGTTCGACAGGTAGCAGGAGCGGCTTACCTCGGTGAACAGCTGGTTAAGCCCGGGCCAGATGTAATCGGCGAATTGTATTTCCACAATAGGCTTGCATCCCGCCGCCGACATGCCTGTGGTGCTGCCTATGATAAATGCTTCCTGTATAGGCGTATTGAATACCCTGTCGTCGCCGAATTTATCGGCAAGGGTGGCGGCTTCGCGAAACACGCCTCCAAGTCTTCTGCCCACATCCTGACCATAAAAGAGGCATTCGGGGTGCTTGCGCAGCAGTTCCTGAATGGCAAACAGGGCACAATCCACCATTACGGTTTTTTCCCTGCCCGCCGGTTCTCGTATGCCTTTTTCTTCTTTAACGGGTGTCGGGGCAAAATCGTGTTTGAACAGGTCCTCCGGCTTAGGATCGGGGGCTGCGGTGGCTTTATTGTAATCCTCGTTGACACGCGCAATTTCGGCATCCTCAATCTGTTTCAGTTTATCGCTTGTAAAGCCTGCAATGATGAGATGGGTACGCAGGCGCATGTATGGATCTTTCTTTGCGGCTTCATCCAGGTCGTTCCGGTACCATTCCCTGCGCACTCCGGAGGTATGGTGTGCCAGCAGCGGCACACGGGCGTGAACGAGAAAGGGGCGGCGTTCTTCGCGAATTATCTGTATCACTTCTTTCAGCGTCTGATAGCTGCGCATAAAATCGCTGCCGTCGATGGAGCGTGTTTCCAATCCCTTGAAGCCTTTTGCATATTCGGCGGCATTCATTACCCTTACCTCTTCCACGTGTGCCGATATGTCCCATTCGTTGTCCTGTACCAGATACAGTATTGGAAGCTTTTTCAGCACCGCCATCTGAAAGGCTTCCGATACTTCTCCTTCCGTAACCGAACCATCGCCGAGGGAACATACCATAATTGGCTTGCCATCCGGAAATTCCTTAGCCAGTCCCCTTTTTTCAAGATACTGAATGCCCATTGCCACACCTGTTGAAGGTATGGCCTGCATGCCGGTAGCGGAAGACTGATGGGGTATCTTGGGCATATCGCTGCGGCGCAGGCTTGGGTGGGAGTAATAGGTTCTTCCGCCCGAAAACGGGTCGTCTGCCTTGGCCAATAGCTGGAGCATAAGCTCGTAGGGGCTAAGGCCAATGGCAAGCAGGATGCTGTCGTCGCGGTAATAGGGGCTTACATAATCCTGGGGCTTCAGTTGTAATCCCATGGCTATCTGTATGGCTTCATGCCCCCGGGAGGTTGCATGTACATATTTGCCTGTAACGGCTGCATTCTTCTCATATATCGCCGACATGGCCTTGGCGCAGCACATCAGCTCAAAGGCCCGTAAAACAGTGTTTACAGGTACTGATCCGGGGGCTTCGGTTGTCAATGGTGTTGGCAAGGTATGAAGGTTAAATGCTGAACACTATGCAAAAGCAAAGTTAAAAAAACCTTTTGGAAGAGACGCAGCTAAAAGTAATTCGGGCAATAATATGGAGGGACTTTTTCTTCGCAGGGTACTTGTTGAAACCGGCACTTTGGTTGGAGAAGCGAAGTTTGTGATGCAGAAGCAAAAGGTAACGAGTGTTTTTCAGTTGTATTATATCAACTTAGCTAAAAGAACGCCCTTACCTGGGCTGTACCGGTATTTACTACAGGCGAGCCCTGGCTCTGACGCCCGGTATAGGCAAGGCTTAGCTGTATGTTCGCCGACAGGTTGACCTGATACGACAAGCTCCACGTAAAGTTGTTGCCCGTGTTAAGTCCCTGCAGCATTTCGTAGCCCAGGGGAGAATCGCCCTGCCCGTTGTACTGTATTTCAATATAGTTGAAGGCAGCGGTAAGGCTGCCTTTTTTCAAGACATTATATTTCATTTCGGCGCCATAGTTATACTGTGTGCTGCCGGTGCCGCCTTCGGTGGGTGCATTTGTTTTACCGGTATAGTCGAACAATACCGCAAGCCTGAAGCTGGTATTGGGCTGGTAGGTGAACTTGGGCTGCAGGTCGTTATAGTATATGAAGAAGTTGTTGGCGGCAAATAATTGAGCGTAACCAATCTCATCTCCTGTCTTACCGGTGGCTTCAAGCATCCATTTCGGGGTAAAGTTGAAGCGGGCATGAAGCTGATGAAAATAGCTTTGCCTGCTTTGCTCTCCGGTTTCTTCCAGTATTGTTTCGTTGGTGTTGTTGCTGTATGTGTAATCGGCGCTGTATTTGGGGTTGAACTGGTTGAAGAAGACGGTAGTGCGAAGCGAAGAATTGAGCCCCTTTATGTTTGTATCGTTAGTGTGCTGGACAAAGGGGTTATAGGCGTCGAGCGGATTGGAGGAGGTTGTTTTTTTATCCATGTGCATGGCGGTTTGCCCCGAAAAATCGGAGAACAGCTTTTTAATGAAATTGGTTTTGGAATACTTGAGGGCAGCGGGTCGCAAATTAAACGTTTCGGTAAAACCGCTGGTATATACTTTAACAAACTGTGTGGTAGGGGTATATACGCGTATGTATTCGGCAAGATCGGGGAACGGAGCCACATAAAACTCGTTGAGCTCCTTTATTCCGTTATGGTTAAAGTCGGTCCAGGCGTATACCCCCGTTCCTGCAGGCACCTGCACATAGGTATAGGTTTCGAGTGGTTGCAGCCCCGAACCGGCCTCGTAAAAGGTGCTGCTTGTAATAAAACCGTGAAGCAGGTTCAGGTCGTATTCACCTTGCCCTATAAGGGCTTTAACGGGGGTTTGCCCTCCGGCCACCGAGGAGTCGGAGCTTAATAAATTCATCATGTGGTATGTAATATTGCCTTTAAAACGGCTGTCGGGGTTTTTCAGGAAGGCAGCATCAAAGGACAGGTTTTTGGTAAACAGCGCCTTCATCATTTCATTGTGCAGCACATCGGCTCCATAGTCGGTGCGCTCCGAATAGTTTATCCCGTAGCTTGTTTTGGCCGTATCGGGAGTTTTAATAAATGCATTCCACTGGTAAAACTGGTAGTTATTTGCCTGTTCGAACAGCGAGGAGGAAGTGTTGATGATGCTGTCGCCGGGGGCGCGGGAGCGGAACAGGTCTTTCTGGGTGCTTTCGCCTGCGCCTGCTATCCAGTGAAAAACCTTGTGCGACACGGTGGCAAGTTCCGTGTAGTAGTTGCTTGTATTGGCGGTAGAGGTGGTCTGGAGCAGGGAGCCGTTCGCCACGGTCATAAAACCGGCTTCGTTCAGCTTGAGGGAAGCCGTATGTTTTACTCCGCTGTAGTCGTTCCCTTCAAGCAAGGCCTGAAAGTCGTAATTGATAAAGTCCTTTTTGTTGCCGAGGATTAAATTTCCGTCGAACAGGTTCTGGTTGCCGAAAACAGTGTCGCTTGTACGGTTCCACTGCTGGTTGAATTCAACAGGGCGGTACCTTTCTATGGGCGAAAAATTCTTTTGCACCGCCTCGTAGCTCAAATTGGTTTGCAGCCTCCATACATTGCCTTTGTTTTGTGCGGTGCTGTCAGCTATAAATGCGGTATTGTGAAACAGCAGCCTGCCGGCATATCCCACATCCTGTTGCTTATTGAGGGTCGAAAATTCGTTCACATCGTTGTTCGATAGGGCGCCTTCTGCGCTTATGGAGGTGTTTCGTGCAAGCTTGTAATCGAACCCTGCCGTAACCATCTGTTTCTTTTTGGGAGTAATGAGCAGCACATTGGGTATATAATTGCCCTGATGCTTTCCGTTTACAGGAGCCTTCCATGCATATACATTGCCGTTGGCGGCAGACTGAACCTGAACGTAATCGCCCTGCCCCTGATTTACCTGTGAAAAGGCCACCAGATAATGAACCTTGGAAGAATTGGGGAAGGTGATGATGGAATCGGTGCAATAAACGAATACCGAATCGTTCATTACTCCCACAGTGGTATCGGCCAGCCGGTAGAAAACCTCGGTGTTATTGAAGGTTGTGTCCTTGGCGCCCGATACCACAGCATTCTGGATGTTGTTACCTATGGAGGCAAGGAATTGTTCCTGTGGTCCGGACAGCGACTGGCTAAGCTGCTGGTTTCGGGCATCCTGCTCCGAGTAAACATTGAAATGCACCGCATAGCGATCATCGTGATATTGCGTACCCGCATATATCAGTGAGCGTTCATAGCTCAAGTCGCTGTACTGGAAATCGACCACGATTATAGAACTTGCGGTAATAAGGTGCTTGGGGGTAAAGGTAAGCTGATCGGTATTATAGTCAATTACGTAATCGTTGTTTTGCCCGCGCTGCATCAGCACACCGTCGAGAAATACTTTTTCGGTACCCGAAAGGATGATGATATAGGTTTCGCCGTTGGCTCCGGTAAGCAGGTAGGGGCCCAGGTTGCCGTCTATAGGCTTGATGTTGTCCTCGGCAAATTCACCCTTTGATATTCCCACCCCTGCCGTAACATTCAGTATGCCCCTTTTGGTGCTGTCGGCGTTGGGTTTCACCACAAAGGAGCCTGAATATAAACCTCCCTCCGATTTTTTGTAAAACTTCATAAAGTAATCGTCGGGGCCGCCGGTTTCAAAGTCGCCTGCTATAAGGCTGTTATTGTGGTTGTACAGTTTCACGAACACCTTATCAAAGTCCTGCAGCTGGGCGGCATTGCCCTGGGGTTGTATAGGCAGGTTGTTGTCGGTTGCCGCCACCATCACATTCAGGTCGTTGGTAAGTTTGCCCTGAAGCTGAAGGTTCAGGTTCGAATTGATGTTCAGGTTTTGATTGTTGCCAAAGGTTATGCCCCTTGATATGCTCCCGCTTTTGGAGAGTGTTCCAAGGTTGAACGGATCGCCGGAGCCGTCCTGCTGGTTTGCCTGATACACATAAGCCTGTTCGCCGTGGTAGAGCGATGGGTGAACCACCTCGCTGTTCTTGTGCTGCAGGGTTTTGGAGAAGTTGTAAGGGAACACCCTGTATGAGCAGATTAAAGTATCGGCGCTGATGCCAAGCGATTTAAGTTTCCGCCGGTTGATAATGAGCAGGCCCTTCGCCTCATCGAGTTTGTAGCAGGAGGTATCCAAAGGCGCTGAATTACCCTTGTTCAGTGCGGAATAATTTACCGCAAGCGTTGAAGGTATAATGCTTAGTGTGTCCAGGTGCAGGGTATCGCGAAGGGCAAGGGCTCTTTTCCGCTGGTTGTTCAGTGCCTGCGACAAGCCCCTGAAAGGAACAAGCATGGCAAGCCCCACAAGCAAAAAGAACAATTTACGCATGCACAACAAATCTACGAATATCAGGAATAACGGAGAATTATTGGAATTGTTTGATTTATCAGCCCCAGCCCTGCTATTTTGTTCTGTTGCGTGCTATAATGCGAACCGTGGTGGCTCCGGCCCCGTAATTGCTATAGGATGCATCGTAAAACTCTATGCCTTCATACCCTTTCAGGATGTTTCTTACAGCATTCCTCAATACGCCGTTGCCTACGCCGTGCACAAACGTTATTTTCGTCAGATGCCCCCTAAGGGCTTTGTCCAGTTCTGTCTGGAAAAAATTGAGCTGCAGGTTTAGTTTCTGTGCATTATTCAGGTATCCGGCATCCGGGCAAATTATTTCAAAATGCAGGTCCACTACCTTTTCACTGTTGGCGTGCGGTTTCGACTTTGCTCCCCGGATGTTTCCGGTGCCCGCCTGCAAAGGCATATCTTTCGCAACAACTTTGATCAATGACAGGGATAGATCGGCAACAGCCACCAGCTCATTTCTCTTCACTTCAATGTCGAGTCCTTCGGCAAGTTCCACCAATACTTTATTGCCGGAAAGTATCTTTTTAACAATTCCTTCCCCTTTTTCGTACAAAAAACGAACTTTATCGCCCTTATTTAACAACATTTGCCTGTATTTGTTACAAATAGATTAAATTGACAATAATACAATTACCACAAAATTAAAAGATTCTTGTTTGCCACGTGAAAGATATTTCTTAATATTGCACCCCTTTTGAAAAAACCATACCAAGTCATGAACCTGATCAACTATGTGGAAAATGCCTTAACCGGGAAGAAAGAGATTCCTGCTTTCAGAGCTGGCGATACAGTTACGGTGCATTACAAAATCAAAGAAGGCGACAAAGAGCGCGTTCAGCAATACCAGGGCTTGGTAATAAGCCGCCGCGGCTCGGGCGCATCGGCAAGTTTTACCGTACGGAAGATTTCGAACGGCATAGGGGTAGAGCGTATATTCCCGCTCTTTTCACCATTTATTGATAAAATAGAATTGAACAAGGAAGGCGTGGTGCGCCGTGCCAAGCTCTATTATATACGCGGCGTAAAAGGCAAAAAAGCGAGGATTGAAGAAAAGCAGCAGTTCGGAAGCGAAGAGTTTCAGTCCAATGCAGCAGCAGCGGCAACAGCCGCGGAACAGAAGGCCGAAGTGGCAGCCACCGCCAAAGCCTGACCGGTATCCGGCCGGAGCGCCGGGGCTTTTTATAGTCCATTTATAGTACTTATTTGAGAAAACATGCCATGCAGCCAACGGATGCTTATAATTCGTTATTATGGCATGGTATATTATTTCAGTACCTAAACCTGGAACAATGACAAGCGGAGAATACCCGGCTATCATTAAGGATGAAGCCCGCAAACTTGGATTTGACGCCTGCGGAATATCCAAAGCCTGTTTCCTTGAAGAAGAAGCCCTGCATTTCGAAAGCTGGCTGAAAAACGGCATGCATGGCAAAATGCACTACATGGAGCGGAATATGGAAAAAAGACTTGACCCGCGCCTGCTTGTGCCGGATGCAAAGAGCGTAATATCGCTTAGCATGAATTATTATCCGCGCAAAAATCAAAACAGCAATGCTCCTTCCATTTCAAAATATGCGTATGGAACCGACTATCATATTGTGATCAAAGAAAAACTAAAGGCACTGCTGGAAATATTAAACGAAAAAATAGGCGAAATACATGGCAGGGCTTTCGTAGATTCGGCGCCGGTGGCCGAAAGGGCCTGGGCAGCCAAGAGCGGAATGGGATGGATAGGTAAAAACTCATTGCTTATTACTCCCTCGAAAGGCTCATTTTACTTTTTGGCAGAGCTAATTGTGGATATTGAACTGGAACCCGACCTGCCCATAAAGGACTATTGCGGAACATGCACGCGCTGCATAGATGCCTGCCCCACCCAGGCAATAGTTGAGCCGCGCATAGTGGATGGCAGCAGGTGTATTTCGTATTACACCATTGAACTGAAAGAAGCTATTCCGGATGAAATGGAAGGCAAAATGAATAGCTGGGCTTTCGGTTGCGATATATGCCAGGATGTATGCCCGTGGAACAGCTTTGCAACCCCGCATGAGGAAAAGGCGCTGGAGGCAAAGCCGGAATTAATAAAGATGAACCGCGGGGAGTGGATGGAATTAACCGAAGAGGTATTTGCTAAAACGTTTTATGATTCGCCTTTGCAAAGACCGGGTTTTGAAAATATAAAAAGAAACATCCGTTTCGCTACATCTTCGCAACCTTCCGGAACACTTCCATGATTACATCCTTGTAAATGTGTCCGAAGGTGGAAAGGCACCACACTTTCAGCAAAAGTTTTTCATCAGGCTTAACCCAATTCAATGCCTTTTTCAGCTCTTTTGTGAATAGCGCCCTGTCGAAACTTACCCTCTCCAGGATTTTTTTGCTCATTTCGTACATAACCCGCTCAATTTGGAAGATCTAAATTAAGCATGGAAAGGCCGTTTTGCAAGTTAAATGGTGTTATTTTTATATGAACATATACTTAAAATGTTCAAAATCAATAACAAAACCTGTTCAAAACTATTTAACCAGGGTGCTATTACTGAAACTTATATGAGTATAATATAGCTACTGCGAACAAAAAAAGCATTCGCCTGTTGCATTTGCCAACTGCGGCATCACCCTAAACCTGACGGAAATCATATTAAAATATGACTGTTTTGTTGGCTGCGGTGTTATAGCAAACGGATATTTGACAATTGCCGGCAAGATACGGCATTATTTAGCCAAGGGCTTGAAAATAAGTTCATAAATCCATACCATGAAAAAAATTCTGTTGATTGAAGACAATCTGGAAATGCGTGAGAACATAGCCGAAATGCTTACCCTCGCCGGCTATCAGACCTTTACGGCCGAAAATGGCAAACTGGGCCTGGAAGCCGCAAAAAGGAATAAGCCAAACCTTATTCTCTGCGACATCATGATGCCCGAACTTGACGGATACGGTGTTTTCCACATCCTTAGCAAGGACTCCGATTTGGGCAGTATTCCGTTTATTTTCTTAACCGCCAAAGCCGAAAAAGGGGATATACGCAAGGGCATGAACATGGGCGCCGACGATTACCTTACAAAGCCTGTGGAAGAAACTGAACTGCTTCATGCCATTGATACACGCCTGAAACGACATGACTTTTTCCGAAAAGGATATTCGCACGATCTGGCCGGTTTTGTGGAATTTATATCAGAGGCTAAAAAATTCAACCTGCCCGAAAATTTTGTCGCCGACTTTAAGGTGCGCAAGCTCTCAAAAAGAGCCAATGTGTATAACCAGGATGACACCCCTACCAATGTGTACCTGATTAACAGCGGGACGGTAAAGGCATGGAAAATAAACAATGAAGGCAAGGAATTTATTACGGGAATTTATAAAAAGGGCGACTTTTTCGGTTACATACCCGTACTCGAAGGCATTGCTTATTCCGACTCTGCTACCGTTCTTGAAGATGCTGAAGTTGCCCTGGTGCCTCAAAGCGATTTCCTTAGTCTCATCTATTCTAACCGCGTGGTGTCGGCACGATTTGTGAAAATGCTCGCCGATGATATTGCCGAAAAGGAGGAACGCCTGCTTGCACTGGCGTATAACTCTGTACGCGCCAGAACAGCCAGCGCAATACTTCAGCTCAAGGACAAGTATAATGACCATGATTCCATACACATTTCACGCGACGACCTTGCCAATGTGGTAGGAACATCCACAGAGTCCTTGATACGCACCCTGTCGGAATTTAAGTCGGATAAACTTATTGAGATTGATGGCAGGGTGGTAAAGGTGCTCGACCAGCACGGTTTGGAAAAAGTAAAGAAGTTTTCCTGAAATATCCGGACTTCTTCTGATTATTCCGGTTCCGGTTTTTCGGATTGCCCGAAATTTTAATAGATTTGTAGCTATGTTTAAACCTATTGATCATTAGAACGTCATAGGATAAGCTAAAATAAATAATCCACAAATCCATTACTATGAAGACCAAAACATTTTTATTTGCGGCCCTATTCGCCGCTGCCGCCGTATTTGTAATTAACGGCTGTAAAAAAGAATCAACTCCCGCCACCGATTCCGACGTAACGGCAGCCCAGGATGAATCGAATGCCTCCTTTGCGGTGCAGGATTCCAAGAACATTGCCGACGGAGCGGCCAAGAACCAGGCGGTAGCAAGGGTAGGGCTGGACACCACCATGACCTGGCGCAGGATTGTAGATACGAACATAACCATTAACAACGTGCAGTACACCACCGATACGGGCTATGTCATCTACTTTCCGGGCACACATGCCGGCCCCGACGGCAGAACGCGTAAAGGATATATGTTCGTTTTCTGGAAGAACGGCGGCTACTTTCAGAACGGTTCGGTGGTAAGCCAGCTATTCAGCCCTAATTATCCGTATTCCATTACCATGCTGAACGGGAATACTATTACATTAACAGGATACAGGCAAACCACCAATCAGGGTATAGATACCGGTAACGGCGACATGACCTGGGGTTTCAGCGCCAGCCTTACCCTCGTATATTCGGGCAATGCACAAGGCACTGCTACCTGGCAGAGCACCCGTACCAATACGCTTACCTGGCAGGGCAACAACCTGGGCTGGTTCTATTCCATTACAGGCAGTGCCAACGGCGTAACCAGAAACGGTGTGTCGTTTACGATAAATATTTTGCAACCCCTGATGCATACCGCCTACTGGCTGAATACCTTCTTCGGCAAGCCCACGTGCCAGTGCTTTGAGTCGGGCGAGGTGGAGATACAGCGCACAGGTAAGCAGTATCCGCTTTACCTTACGTTTACCAGCGGACTGGGCAACTGCTCGTGCAGCGCCACGGCATCCATCAACAACAAATCGTATAACGTCATTCTGCCTTAGGCACTCAATGGCTTTGCAAGAAAAGGGGCTCCGCTATTGCGGGGCCTTTTTACATTTTGGCCTCCAGTTGAAGCCACTACGCTATTTTGTTTACTTTTAAACCGCGCAAATCTGCATATTGCTTCATGAACAAGTCCCGTAATTCAGCCCTCGCCGTTCTTATAATCATATACTTCTTCTGGGGTTTTGTAGCGGCATCCAACGACATACTTACCTCCCATTTCAAAGATATATTCCACCTGAAACAGTACCGCGCCCAACTGGTAGAATTCGCCTTCTATATCTCTTATTTCACGGGATCTCTCATTTATTTTATTGTTACAACGGTAAAAGGCGATATACTTAACCGCATAGGTTATAAAAAGGGGCTCATTGCCGGTTTGCTTATATCCGCAACCGGGGCCTTGTGCTTTATTCCTGCCGCCAACCTTAACTCCTATCCTCTTTTGCTTACTTCGCTTTTTATAGTAGGCTTGGGTTTTACCTTGCAGCAGATTGTTGCCAACCCCTATGTTATTGCCCTCGGCGATCCGTCAACCGGCTCGCACAGGCTTAATCTTACAGGAGGGGGCAATTCGTTCGGAACAACCATAGGGCCGGTGCTGCTAAGCCTTGCCCTGTACGGGCAGATAAAGAACTCTGCCGCAGTGCAGGCGACGGTAGATTCAATTAAAATGCCATCACTTGTACTGTGCGGTATGCTTATGCTTTCCGTTATAGTTCTCTCACTTTCCAAACTACCGCCCGTTACCCGCGAGGAACATACCGAAAAAAGCCTCGGGGCCTTGCGCTATCCGCAGCTCGTACTGGGCATGGTTGCCATATTCTTTTACGTAGGGGTAGAGGTTACCATGGGCAGCAACCTGAATGTATTGCTTAAACTGAAGGAGATTAAGGATATTCCCGGAAGCCAGATATCTACCTTTGTGTCGCTCTATTGGGGCGGGCTGATGATTGGCAGGTGGCGCGGATCCATCAAGGTATTCAACCTTACCGAGGGTAGAAGAAGGGTAATGATGGTGCTTGTTCCGTTGGCCGGCTTTGCCGTTATCTGTTGCATAAACCTTATCCGCGGCAGCGATATCAGCGATTATGTGTGGTACATACCCTTTCTGCTCCTTGCCATAGTTGCCTTTTACCTGGGCAAAGAAAAGCCTGCCAGAACGCTTTTGCTGTTCAGCGCCATTGCTATTTGCCTTATTTCGCTTGGCTTGCTTACTACGGGTAACCTTGCACTGTTCGCCTTTGTAAGCGCTGGCTTGTTCTGCTCCGTTATGTGGCCCTGCATATTCACCCTTGCCACCGCCGGGCTGGGCAAATTTACCAACCAGGGCTCCTCGCTGCTTATTATGATGATATTGGGTGGCGCCGTAATACCGCTCATACAGGGGCGTCTGGTAGACGGCGTTCCGCTCTTCGGTATGGATATATTCCCCAAACTGGGAGCCCACTATTCGTACATTGTACCCTTGTTTTGCTTTGCTTACCTTGCCTTTTACGGGTGGAGGGTAACGCATATCCTCGGTAAACAGGGACTGAATGCCGATGCGGCAGCCATGGCCGAGTAGGCTGGTTTATTCTATAAAGTAAAGGAGATGATGCAGCCTTGGATTTTCTTTTAAACTGACTTTGTGGTAATGCAAAGGGAAAAAATGCAGGGTATGGTTTTATGTTCTTCGACTTGATGCAATATATGGGTAGGAATATGAAGGTTTCATAAAAATATCCAACTCCCCAAAAAGATCAGTAAATTGCACCCATTGTCTAAAAAAAAATACGATATAACAAACGGGTTGCTAAAAGCAGAGTACTGGTGGAGCATGTGACAGGGAAGATAAAGGTATTCAGAATTATGGCAGAAAAGTATAGAAACAGAAGAAAAAGACATGCGCTAAAAATGCAGTTAATTTGCAGTATTTACAATATGGAGGTAAGGAAATGAATTATGCAAGAGGTCTATTCATTAATTTCATGCAAAGCAGTTGTTCATTGGATAAACAATTTGCCTCCTTTTTCGGTAAAAGGGAAAATACGTGAGTGTATTACCCGGATAAGGGAATGCAAGGAACATAATGAAAAGGGCAGATATACTTTCTTTTTGTAATTTTACCTAACCCTTTTCTGCAAACGAATTGAGCAAGCGCATCATAATAGAACCCGGAGCCAAGCACAGGAATTACTGGAAGGATGTGTGGAACTACCGGGGATTGTTTTATTTTCTTGCCTGGCGCGATGTACTGGTAAGGTATAAGCAAACGGCGATAGGCGTTTTGTGGAGCATCATACGCCCGCTCACAACTATCGTTATCATGACAGTTGTCGGCGCTCTTTTTAAGATACCGGTACCTGACGGTGTTCCCAGGGCGCTCTTTGTGTGTGCCGCAACATTACCCTGGCAGTTTTTTGCCACAACCTTCACCAGTGCGAGCGGTTCCCTTGTAGGCAATGCCAACTTACTTACAAAGGTTTATTTCCCGCGCATTATCGTGCCATTGAGCAGCGTGGTAGCCTGCCTGATGGATTTTCTTATCTCATTTGCCATTCTTGTGGTTTTCATGTTCGTATTCCGTTTCTATCCCGACTGGAAGCTGGTTCTTTTACCGTTATTTCTCCTTATGGCTTTACTTGTGGCAATGGGAGCAGGCCTGTATATTGCAGCACTGAATGTTAAGTACAGAGATTTCAATTACATAGTGCCTTTCATAGTGCAGTTTGGTGTATATGTGGCGCCAATTGCATACAGCAGCCAGTCTATTTACCAGAGCAGCTACCCCTCCATTTTCAAGTTTTTGTATTCCATAAACCCTATGGTAGGAGTTATTGACGGGTTCAGGTGGTGTGTTTTCGGCAGCGACAGCAACATATACCTTCCCGGTTTTCTCATATCGCTTGGCATTAGCTTTTTCTTTGTCTTTCTGGGAATATGGTATTTCCGGAAAACCGAGTATTCATTTGCAGATGTAATATAATGGAACCTGTAATTAGGATAGAAAACATAGGGAAAAAGTATATCATTAGCCACCAGACTAAAGAGCGGAATACCGCATTGCGCGAGGTAATAACCAATAAGGCAAAATCGCTGGTGGCACGCCCGCAGCACTTCAGGGAACAGCCTAAACACGAAGATTTCTGGGCATTGAAGGATGTATCGTTTGAAGTGAACAAGGGCGAGCGTATAGGCATTATCGGACGAAATGGCGCCGGAAAATCTACCCTGCTTAAAATTTTGAGCCGCATTACCGAGCCTACCACCGGGCGCATCATCATCAACGGCTCAATCGCGAGTTTGCTGGAGGTGGGCACGGGTTTTCATCCCGAACTGACGGGCAGGGAAAATATCTACCTGAACGGCTCCATACTTGGTATGAATAAGCGCGAGATAGATTCCAAGTTCGACGAAATAGTATCCTTTTCCGAAATAGAAAAATTCCTCGACACCCCCGTAAAGCGGTACAGCAGCGGCATGTATGTGCGGCTTGCCTTTGCCGTTGCCGCCCACCTGGAACCCGATATACTGATTATAGACGAAGTGCTTGCTGTGGGCGATATGGCGTTTCAGAAAAAATGCCTCGGTAAAATGGAAGAGGTTTCGGGTGAGGGAAGAACCGTGCTGTTTGTAAGCCATAACCTAACAGCCATACGTACAATATGCCAGCGTGCAATCCTCCTGGAAAAAGGCAAGATAACCCATGCGGGGAATGTTGAAAATGTTCTGCCGCACTATTTCGGTGTGAACTATGCGCTTAAAGAAAAGGGATTTGAGGTTCATGCCCGTCCTTTAGCCCCGTCGGGCGAGTGGGAACCCGGAACGGATGTGGAAATAACGGTAAGCTGGGAGAAACATAAATATGCTCCGGGCTGGCACTGCGACCTGGCATGTTACACCCTCGAAGGCTCCAAGATATTTGCCCTCGAAAGCCACAGGTTCAATGATTTTGATTCGAGCAATCCGGAATGCAATGCGGTAAAATTTACGGTTAAAAACAGCCGGTTCAATTCAAACGACCTGCGGGTGGATATTGGCGTAAAAAGGTCGCCGTCAGAATCCTATTTCATGTTATTGGAGAACTGCATAGTACTCTCGCCGGGGAACAGAAATATGCCGTCTTACAGGCGCGATGACGTAATTATAGTACCGGAAGCAACCTGTCAAGCCATTACCCTTTGAGCAACGCAAACAACTTAGCAAGCCAGCAATACTGGGACAGTGCGTATCGGCTGCACCAGTTTGCCCTTACATCAAAAAGCGACACGATACGTTTGTGGATTGAAAACCACTTTCGGCCCGTTACCGGCAAAACCTGCTTTGAGATAGGCTGTTTCCCCGGAAACTATTTATCGGTATTCGGTGAACTCGGATATGAGCTGAACGGGATTGATGTTACCCCTCGGGTGGAAAAGGACATGCCTGAATGGCTTTCGGGGCAGCATTTTAAGGTGGGAAGCATTTCGCAGGCCGATATATTCAGGTTTAAGTCAGCTGACAAATATGATGTGGTTTGTTCCTTCGGCTTTATTGAGCATTTTAAAAACTGGAAGGAGGTAATAAAGATACAGGCAGGACTGGTTAAAAAAGGGGGATATATTGTAATTGAAACACCAAACTTCCGCGGATTGCTGCAGCATGTTCTTCACTATCTGCTCGACCACGAAAACCTGAAGCGGCATTATTTGCCATCCATGCGCCCCCATAAATGGGAAAAGATACTGAAACCCCTCGGTTTCGAAATCATCTATTGCAATTACTTTGAAGGGTTCGATTACTGGTTTGATAAAGCGCCTGAAGAAGAATGGAGAAAAAAATTATGGGAGAAACTACGGTACAGGGAAGCGAGGATGAGGCAGTGGAAGCCGAATAATGCCTTGTACAGCCCTTACTGCGGCCTCATTGCAAAATTGAAATAGCGGAAGCATGAAGATACTGCATACCGTTGAATCGTACTATCCTGAAACCGGAGGAATGGCCGAGGTAGTGCGGCAGCTGTCGGAAAGGCTTGCGGCGTTCGGCCACGAGGTAACCGTGGCAACCAGAAAACGTAAGGAAAGAACAGACACAAACCGTAACGGTGTGCTTATTTCCGAATTCGACGTGGATGGCAATATGGTACGCGGCATAACCGGAGAACAGGACAGCTACAAAAACTTTGTGCTGAATGCCAAAGCCGATGTTATTACAAACTTTGCAGCCCAGCAGTGGGCCACAGACCTGGTTCTTCCCTTGCTTCCTTCCTTAAAGGCAAAAAAGGTTTTTGTACCTACAGGCTTTTCGGGACTCTACCTGCCCGAATACAGAGATTACTTTGTAAAGATGAAAACATGGATGAAGGATTATGACGCCAATATATTTCTATCGGACAATTACCGAGACATTAACTTCGCACGCGAAAACGGGATAACGCAAACTTCCCTCATCCCAAACGGAGCGGCAGCCGAGGAGTTTTTGCCGGAATCTACCCAGAATATAAGGCAGAAGCTTGGCATTAAACCAGATGATTTCCTCTTACTCCATGTAGGTTCCTATACTGGCATAAAAGGGCAAAAGGAAGCGGTTGAAATATTCTTGGAATCGGAACTGAAAAACGCAACCCTGCTCCTTATAGGCTTTCATAACGACCACTACCTGCAAGCCCTGAATAAGAGCTACAGATTCAGGCTGCGGAAACTGATAAATGCAGGGAGTAATAAAAAAATTATCATCACCGCCGGCCTTAACAGGGCGGAGACCGTAGCCGCTTATAAGGCAGCCGACCTGTTCCTGTTTCCTTCCAATGTTGAATGTTCGCCTATCGTATTATTTGAATGCATGGCAGCGCGGCTCCCGTTTATGACCACCGAAGTCGGTAATTCGAAAGAAATAATTGGCTGGTGCAACGGCGGAATGCTTTTACCTACTACCTTCGATGCAATAGGATACAGCCATGCCGTTATAAAGGAATCGGTAAAAATGCTCAACGCCCTTTACCGCGATAAGGAAGAAAGAAAGCGATTGGGCGAAAACGGTTATACCGCCTGGAAGACCAGATTTACATGGGAAATAATTGCAAAGCAATATGAGGAACTTTACCATAAGCTGACAAATAATAACTGATGAGTATGCCATTATTTAAAAAAGCAAAAAAGAAATATCGCGTGGGTGAGCCGAATAGCAATTGTTCGGAACCGGAAACAGATAAATGGGTCATATCGGATTTTGTGGTTTCAAACCTGATACCCGAAGTAGGCACACGCCCTTTTCCTCTTGATGAATTAATGCTTATGGTATCGGCAGTAGTGTACTTTAAGCCCGAAGTAATTTTTGAATGGGGAACACATGTTGGCAAATCGGCGCGTGTGTTTTATGAAACCATAAAGGCATTTGATATCCCATGCAACATTCATTCCGTAGACCTGCCGCCCGATGCCCTGCATACCGAGCATCCTAAAGAAAAACATGGAATGCTTGTTAAAAACATAAAAGAAGTGCACCTGCACCGCGGAGACGGCGTACTTAAATCACTCGAAATATATAAATCAATGGGTACAAGTAAAAAAACTTTGTTCCTGATAGATGGAGACCACAGCTACGAATCGGTTTTGCGGGAGCTGACCATGGTGGTGAACGAGGTAAAAGACCCGGTGATATTATTGCATGATACCTTTTACCAGTCGCCTGAATCAAAATATAATATTGGACCATATAAGGCCATCGTTGATTGTTTTAAGGGAAAGCAAGGTGATTATAAAATCATATCAACCCAAATGGGATTACCGGGTATGACACTGGTGTATAAGAAATGATAATAGTAAAACTGATGGGCGGGCTGGGCAACCAGATGTTCCAATATGCATTGGGAAGAAGGCTTTCATTATTGCATAATACTATATTGAAGGTGGATACGTCCTTTTTAAATGATAAGAGCCATAATCATACTTTACGCAAATACGAACTGGATGTTTTTTCTATGAGTGTTTCCATTGCCACTAAAACGGACCTGAACAAATTTTCGGTTGCATCCAACGACAGATTAAGGCGTATTTTGCCTTTTCTTTCTTCATACCGCATCATAAATGAACCATGTTTTGAATTCAACGAAGACATACTGAAATCGCCGAAACACAGTTTACTCATCGGATATTGGCAAACTGAAAAATATTTTCTCCCCATTCAGGATACGATAAGGGAAGACTTCAAATTCAGAAAACCTCTGGAAGGTAAAAATGCAGATATTGCTTCCGGGATAATCAAACAAAATGCTGTAAGCATGCATATTCGAAGGGGAGATTATGTACACCATGAAGAGACCAGTAAGGTACATGGCGCCTGCCCTACAGAATATTACACCGCTGCGCTTAAGTACATAAAGGATAAAGTAAAAGATGTTCATTTGTATATATTCTCCGATGATATGGCATGGGTAAAGGACAATATGGTTTTTGATGCGCCAGCTACCTATGTTGAGCATAATAGCGGAAAAATCAGTTACGCAGATATGCAGCTTATGAGTCTATGCAGGCATAACATCATTGCAAATAGCAGCTTTAGCTGGTGGGGCGCATGGCTCAACCCAAACCCCGGTAAGCTGGTAATTGCTCCTGCAAAATGGTTCAACGACGGTCCTGCCAATACAAAGGATTTAATACCTGAAGGATGGCAGAAGATATAAAAGATCCGAAGGTAACCATACTGATGCCCGTATATAACGGGGAACGGTACTTACGCGAGGCAATCGTAAGCATGCTGAACCAGACCTTTACAAATTTCGAATTTCTGATTATAAACGACGGAAGCACCGACGGCAGCGAAGCCATTATCAAGTCATACAACGATAAACGAATACGACTTGTGAATAATGAAAAGAACCTCGGTATAGTGGAAACGCTTAATAAAGGCATAGGATTGGCAAAGGGAGAATACATTGCACGTATGGATGCCGACGATGTTTCGTTACCTGAACGACTTGAAAAACAAGTTGAATTTCTGGACAGAAATCCTTCGGTTTGTTTAGTTGCCGCGCACATTACGCTCGTGGATGAACAAAACAGGATTTTAGATTACTGCTGGACGGAAGATATGCTGACGAGGACGGAAAAAGAAATTTACGACTTTTTACCCAAAGAGAATTGCATTGCGCATCCGACCGTAATGATGAGAAAGAGCGTAATAAGTACAATCGGGTATAATAAATTATTTATAAATAGCGAAGACTGGGGACTTTGGCTAATGCTAATTTCGGAAGGCAAAATAATTGCCAAATTAGATGAGATATTGGCAAACTACCGAATTCATGCTGAAAGCATAACGGTAAAAAATAACACTAAAAAGCCATTTAAAAATATTCTCCGCTTCAAGCGCCGTTATTTAAAATATAAGATAAGCAAACTTCAGCTGAAAGGTTCCGATTATAAGGTGCTTAGAACTTACCTTGCCGGCAGTGCAAGATTCTATTTCCCGTTTTTATATGTTTTAGCAGGCAAATTATACAGTACCCGTCCCCTGCATTTTTTGAAGCAATTCATTCAAATCCGGAAAGAATTTGGAGTGAAAAACAAAACGATAAGTCATATTTTTTTCTTCCCTTTTGCTCATATTGGGGGAGCAGAAAGGGTGCACGCTGCAATTGTTGAAACGGTTGCATATAGAAACCCTGTGGTAATAATAACAGACAGCAACGTAAACTCAACCAATTCTTCATTATTCCCGAAAAGCACTTCCGTTTTAAGTATCAGGGAGCTATTAAATTGGCCATTTAAAAAAAAGTGGGTGATAAAAAAAATGTTTGCATCGGTTCAGAATAATAAGAAGGTTTATTTATTTGGAGCGAATTCATTTTTTTTCTACTACCTGCTTTCAAAATTACCCGAAGAAACGAATGCAATTGATTTAATTCATGCATTTATGCATGAATATGAGGTAGGTGCCGAAAAATGGAGCATACCTGTTGTATATAAGTTAAAAAATAGAATTGTGATTAGTAAAAAAACAGCCCTTGACCTTGCACAGCAATATGCAAGGAAGAAATTGCCGGAAGAATTAACAAAAAGAATTGTTTGTATAAATAATTTTACTCCGGAAAGAGACTTTGTTAAGAAAT
>VFSW01003405.1_pt1 | contig 23865 bp, 21 predicted proteins | sample 5358111 | NCBI WGS metagenome assembly VFSW01 (sample SAMN11554181, study PRJNA540505) | mine drainage metagenome | isolation source: sediment from site ElyBrook_90M | place: USA: Ely Copper Mine, Vershire, VT | collected 2017
CGGTTGATTGAATGACGACGTTGGCTCGATCCGAGTACCTTGGATTTGCCAAGCCGAGGTTCCGGGGAAGGAGCCAACGTCATGGTGATTATAGGTTGTGATTTCCACTCTGACTTCCAGCAAATCAGTTGGCTGGAGATGGAGACCGGGGAAGTAAAGGAGCTGAGGTTGCAGCATCGCGAGCAGGCGCGGGCTTTCTACCGCGCGCTGCCGCCAGGAGCGGTGGTGGGGGTGGAAGCCTGCGGCCAGACGCAGTGGTTTGAAGCCATGCTGGCCGAGCAAGGGCACGTGCTGCGCATGGGCGATCCCACTAAGATCCGAGCGGCGATGCCGCGGCGGCAGAAGACGGATCGGCGCGACGCCGAGCATATCCGGGTGCTGCTGCAGGAGAACCGCTTTCCTGAGATCTGGGTACTGTCGCCGGCCGAGCGCGATGCCCGGCAGTTGATTGTGCATCGTCACAAACGGGTGCAGATGCGCACCGCGGTGAAGAACCAGTTGCATGCGCTGGCCATCAACCAAGGCCTGCGTTTGCGCTGGCGGCTGTGGACCGAAGCGGGCCGCAAGCAGTTCGAGGCGTTGCCGCTGTTGCCCTACGCGGCGCAGCGGCGGCAAGAGCTGCTGCGGCTGCTGGACGAGATGGACCGCGACATCGCTGCGCTGGATGCGGCGGTGGCGCGGGAGGCGCAAGCCCGGCCCGAGGTGGTGCGGCTGATGACCCATCCCGGGGTGGGGCCGGTGACCGCACTGGCCTTTGTGCTGACCATCGGCCCGGTGGAACGCTTCGCGCGCGCGCGCCAGGTAGCCAGCTATCTGGGGCTGATCCCGGCGGAACACAGCTCGGCGGGTAAGCAACGGCTGGGACACATCAGCAAGCAGGGTTCGCCGCTGCTGCGCTTGCTGCTGGTGGAAGCCGCGCATGTGGCGGCGCGCCACGAGCCTGAACTGAAGCGCTGCTACACGCGCTTGCGCCACAAGCACGCGGCGGGAGTGGCCAAGGTGGCCATCGCCCGCAAGCTGGCGGTGCGACTGTACTGGATGCTGCGTAACCAGAGCCCTTACCAGCAGCTTCGCGCCGGCCATATGCAGGTGAGCCCGAGTCATTCCGTGGTCGAAGGTTAGACCGATCAGTTGAGTGGGCAGCCTGCCTCCCTCGCGGGTGAGGGAGATCGCAGAGTCAATCATGGTCGTCCTCGTGGGCGATCGCATACATGGTTGGTGGGCCGCGTCGCCCATCGAGGGATTGCAAGACAACACCGGAACTTGGCGATGGCAAGGAAAGGCATTTCCACTAAGGAAGAAAGCTCAGAAAAAAGCACTCTGCGCTTTCTTCCCGGTTTCGATTGTGGGCCGGGGAGGGACGGCGTCAAGGGTCGGCGATGAACGCCGCTGCGCGGCGCCCTTGACCCCGCCCCTCCCCGGCAAAGGTCTTCGTGTACCTTGACAACGCCAACGTCGTCATACACGGGATGACACAGCATAAAATGCCCAGAACGGCGCAGCTAAAGCTGTGCCTCTTCTCATGCAACTGAAGCAAGCGCTGGCGACGGCGGTGGACCGGCTGGAATCTGCTGAGGTCGGCTCGCCGCGGATGAACGCCGAAGTGCTGCTGATGTTTGTGCTGGGCGTGAATCGCGCGTATCTCTACGCTCATCCTGAGCGCGAGCTCAGCAACGAGGAAGAGTCTCGCTATGCGGAAGTCCTGGCGCAGCGCGCGACGGGAATGCCGTCGCAGTACATCACTGGGCACCAGGAATTTTGGGGATTGGACTTTGTAGTTTCGCCGGCAGTGCTGATTCCGCGGCCAGAGACGGAGCACCTGGTGGAAACCGTGCTCGAATTGGCGCGGGAAATAGAGCTTCCGAAGATTGTGGATGTTGGGACCGGATCGGGCTGTGTCGCGCTGGCGCTGGCGTACGAGTTGAGGGACGCTGAAGTGTATGCGGTGGATGTCTCGGGGGAGGCGCTGGAGGTCGCGCAGGCCAATGCGGCCAGACTGCAACTGGAGGGACGGGTGCGATTCGCGCGTTGCAATGTGCTTGAGCCGCTGCCGACCGAAAGTAAGGCTGTCGTCCCGAGCGCAGCGAAAACGGGGCCCCCGGCGAGCGCCGCAGTTGCGCTCGTCGGGGTGTCGAAGCGGAGTCGAGGGACTTCTACTCCAGAAGAACTCGTTCGCGATTTCGATTTTGTGGTCAGCAATCCGCCTTACGTTGGTTTCGACGAAGCTGACAAAGTGCAGAAATCGGTGCGCGATTTCGAGCCGAGGGTTGCAGTGTTCGCCGGCGAGCGAGGGTTGGACGTGATTGCGCCACTGGTGCAGCAGGCTCACGGCGCTTTGAAGCGCGGCGGCTGGCTGGCGGTGGAGATCGGCTACTCGATGCAGGATGCGGTACTGAGTCTGCTGGGTCCCACAATGTGGGAGAACGTGCGCGTAGTGCCGGATTTGCAGGGGATTCCGCGGGTGGTGGCGGCGCGGAAAGGGTAAGCCGCGAACTCAACCTATATTTGGGAAAGTCTATGGTCGAACTCCCTTCATTTGCGAAGATCAACCTTGGGTTGAAGATCGGCCCCCGTCGCCCGGACGGCTTTCACGAGCTGCGCACCGTCTATCAGACGCTGGCGCTGCAGGACGTGCTGCGGGTGCAAGTGCAGCCGGGATCGGGGATAGAGATTCGCTGCAGCGATGCGCGGGTGCCGCTGGATGAGACGAATACGTGCTGGAAGATTGCGGAGCGGGTGCTGGCGGCGGTAAGGGAGGATTCTGCTCGTTGGGGCGAACCGCAGATCCCTCGACTCCGCCCTTCGGGCTCCGCTCGGGATGACAAATTGGAGAAGGACGGGCACGGCACGGCTAAAGCCGTGCCCCTTCAAAGAGGGAACCGCCGGTATGGCAGGGCTGAAGCCGTGACCTTTCAAAGCGGGGAGCCCGGTTCGGCAACTCCGGATGGAAAGAGTGAGGCATTGCAAGGGTTGGCTTGCGATAACAGCAATGAGTCCGGTTCGCCCGCTCGGGATGACAACGATGAGGCATTGCAGGGATCTACCCGGGATGGCAAGAGGATGTCGCAGGGCTCAACTCGGGGTCACGAGAGTACGGCATTGCGGGGATCTGCTCGTGATGGGGAACTCACGGAGACGGCCGGTGAAGCGAGGCTGAGGGCTAGTTTTGCGAAAGTCGTCATCGAGATTGAAAAGCGTCTGCCGGTGCAGGGCGGCCTGGGTGCGGCGTCGTCGAATGCGGTGGCGACCATGCTGGGCCTGGAGCGCGCGCTGAGTATTGAACTAGGCCAGGCGGACCGGCTGCGCATTGCGGCCGAAGTCGGCAGCGACCTGCCGCTATTTCTGGTTGGCGGAACAGTGCTGGGCGTCGGGCGGGGTGAACAGGTTTATCCGTTACCCGATCTGCCGCGGCTCCACGTGGTTGTGGTGACACCGGCGGTAGGAGTTTCGACGCCGCGAGCCTTCGCCCACTGGGACGAGCTTGGGCTTGCCTCGGAGGCGAACGAGCGCAGATTGACCGCTGATGGCTTCGCACGTACAATAAACGAGTTCAGCCAAAATCTATTTGATGGGCTGGCGCAAAGAATCCAGCAGGCAGAACGTGGGCCTGCATCCGGTGTTCCCGCAGGTGGCGGGGACCGGGCCGAGACGCCGCTTCTCGACCTCGTCCGAACCGGGATCGAGAACGACTTCGAACGCGTCGTCTTTCCTGAGCATCCCGAGTTGCGAGAGGTAAAAGAGCTGCTGGTGCGCGAGGGCGCGCAATATGCGTCGCTGTCCGGCTCGGGCTCGACGCTGTATGGATTGTTTGCCTCGGAACCGGAGGCGCGAAGCGCGGCGAAGCGTATGCGGGCCGCGGGGCACTCGGCAATTGCGACAACGTCGCTGACGCGGGAAGAGTATTGGAAGCAGCTAGAGGCTATCGCAGAGTGAACCAAGCCGGTGATACGGCGGTTTCCCTCGGGGGGCTAAAGCCCGAGTTTCTGGGGTTGAACGTCACGGCTCTACCCCAACTCGCGCAAAAGCGGCGCGAGTGGGGACCCCGGTGAAGCCGTGCCCCTTCGAAACGATATACGAGATAGCTTCTAGTTGCGACTGCCCCGCCCTAGCCAAAAGAAGGCTAGAACGGGGCACCCAAAGTTTTAGTCGTCAGTTTTTTGCTGGTTGTCCGGTTTTGCTAGTTGCTAATTGCTTCACTGGGCGGTCGACTAATGGTAGGTCAAGTGCCTTTGGAGCACTTTGTTCAGGTTCGAATCCTGACCGCCCAGCCAAGAACCAGTGGTCAGTTGTCAGTTGTCAGTTGACGCAGGCGAATAGTGAATGCAGCGGTAGTTTCAAGACCCAGCGTGTAACTCAACCAAGTTAGGCGGGGGTATTGACGAATGGAAGCAGCCACCAAGACGAGCGTAATTGCGCCGGCGATCTCTCCCGACGAAGGCAGCGCCGGTCAGGCAGCGGGCAAGGCATCGCAGCCCCTGGTCGAGTCCAGGCCGGAGCGCAAGCCGGTGCGGGTGCGCCAGGACGACCGGTGGAAGATCTTTTCCGGCACCGCCAATGATGTGCTGGCCAAAGACATCTGCAACTTCCTGGGGTTGCCGATCGGGCAGGTCAAGATCCTGAAGTTTTCCGACGGCGAGACGTATGTTCAGATCGAAGAGAACGTGCGCGGGGCCGATGTCTTCGTGGTGCAGCCGACCTGCGATCCGGTGAATGAACACCTGATGCAACTACTGTTTCTGATTGATGCGCTGAAGCGGGCGTCGGCGCGGCGGATCACGGTGGTGATGCCGTACTACGGCTATGCCCGGCAGGACCGCAAGGACAGGCCGCGGGTGCCGATTTCGTCGAAGCTGGTGGCGGACCTGCTGACGACGGCGGGAGCCGATCGAGCGCTGGTGGTCGACCTGCATGCGCCGCAGATTCAGGGATTCTTCAATATTCCGGTGGACCACCTGTTTGCCTCGCCGGTGCTGGTGGATTACTTCCGCAAGAAGCAATTTCCCGACCTGACCGTGGTATCGCCGGACGCAGGTGGCGTGGAGCGGGCGCGCTTCTTCGCCAAGAAAATGGATTCGGCGCTGGCGATTGTCGATAAGCGGCGGGTAGAGATGGACGTGACCGAGGTGATGCACGTGATCGGTGATGTGAAGGGGCGCACTTGCCTGATCCTGGATGACATCATCGATACCGCCGGCACGCTGGTAAAGACCTGCCAGGCGCTGCTGGATGCTGGAGCGCGCGCGGTTTACGCCTGCGCTACGCATGCTGTGCTATCGGGCGCGGCGATAACGCGGATTTCGGAATCGGGTTTGACCGAAGTGGTGGTGACCGACACGGTGCCGCTGAGAGAGGCGGCGCGCCAGGAACCGAAGATCGTGGTGCGCTCGATCGCCGGACTGATCGGACGCGCGATCCAATCGATTCACGAGGAGACTTCGGTCAGCAAACTGTTCTTGTAAAGGAAAAGCGAGAGTTATGGCTACAGCAACCGCAGAACAAAATGTACAAGCCAAGCCGCGGCAATCGGGCGGCAAGAACGACGCACGCCGCCTGCGCAAGACCGGGTTCATTCCGGCAGTGGTATACGGCGCGGGGCAGGATTCGCAGGCCATCGCCGTCGATCCCAAGCAGATCGGGCGCGTCCTGCATTCGGAGAAGGGGCACAACTCGATTTTCGACCTGAGCCTGGACGGGCAGGCGGCGAAAGTGATGATCGTGGACTGGCAGTACGAGCCGATCAAGGGCGCGTTGCTGCACGTCGACCTGAAGCGCATTGCTATGGACAAGGTGCTGCGGGTGAGCGTGCCCGTGGTGCTGAAGGGCGAAGCGCCGGGAGTGAAGGTGCAGGGCGGCATTCTGGAGCAGGTGCTGCGCGAAGTGGAACTGGAGTGCCTGCCGGCTGACATTCCGAGTCATATTGAGGCGGATGTGAGCCAGTTGATGTTCGGGCAGGTGATTCGCGTCGGCGACCTGCCGCATGGCGGCAAGATGAAGTTCCTGACCGACGAAGCCCAGAGCGTGGCACACGTGGTAGCGGTGAAGGAAGTGGTGGAGGCCGCTCCTGCGGAAGCTGCGGCCGAAGGCGCTGCCGCTCCGGCCGAGCCCGAGGTCATCAAGAAGGGCAAGCAGGAAGCCGAGGGCGAAGCTGCTGCGGGTGGCGAGAAGGCGGAGAAGCCGGAGAAGGCCGAAAAGGCCGAGAAAAAGGCCGAGAAGAAGAAGTAAGTGCGGTGAAGCTGATCGTCGGGCTGGGCAATCCGGGCATCGAGTATCAGTTCACGCCGCACAACATGGGGTTCCTGGCGGTGGACCGCATTGCCGAGCAATGCGGGGTGCGGGTGAACAATCGGCACTGCCGGGCGCAGACGGCGCGGACGCGGATTGCCGGGCACGAGGCGCTGCTGGCCAAGCCGGAAACCTACATGAACTTGAGCGGCGCTTCGGTGCGCGAGCTTGTAGAAGAGTACGAGGCACAGCCGGAACAAGATCTGGTGCTGCTCTACGACGAGATGGATTTGCCGTTCGGCAGCCTGCGGGTGCGGCCGGGGGGCCGCTCGGCGGGACACAACGGGGTGGAATCGGTGATGGCCGCCCTGGGCACGCAGGAGATCACGCGGGTGCGGATGGGCATTGGCCCCGATTACCCCGTGGTGGATGGCGCGCGCTACGTGCTGTCGCAGTTCAAAAAAGCGCAGCTTGCGGTCGTCGATCAGGCGTTGGACCAGGCGGCAGAGGCGGTGCAGGTGATTCTCGCCGAGGGTGTGCAGGCGGCGATGAATCGGTTTAATCGCAAGGAAGCAACTAGCGAATAGCGATTAGGCATTAGCAGTTACTACCTGGTGCTTGGTAATTGCTTGTGTTGGAACTTAACTAGAATAAGCAATTTGAAATGCTTTTCTTGTTGTTGCGAGCAAGTGCAAGAGTGAATCTCAGCAGCTAGCCACTAGCGGCTAGTCATCAATTGGCCGACAAAGGCCTTACAGATTTTTTGAGCTAATTGCTAATTTGCTAATTGCTAATTGCTCAGGAGAAACAAATGCAACGTAGTTATGAATTGATGTTTATCGTTCGTCCGGACATGACCGAGGAAGAACAGGAGAAGCTGGTCTCCAACCTGCAGACGCAGGTGGGCAATGCCGGGGGCACGGTGAAGAGCATGGAACGCATGGGCAAGCGCCGGTTGGCCTACGTGGTGCGCAAATTTCACGATGGCCTTTACATGCTGATGACGCTGGAAGGAGAAGGTGGCATGGTGAAGGAAGTGGAGCGCCGCCTGCGGGTGGCCGAACCAGTGATCAAATTCATCACCGTGCGGGTAGACGAGGAGCAGAAGCGCCTGGCCAAAATCAAGGCGATTCGCGACACCAAGGTACGTGGACGGGGCACGCGGGCGGCTGCGGAGGCCGTTGCGGCGGAGAACAGCGTGGCGGTTGCGCAGGCCCCGGCGACGACGGCGCCCGAGGCAACAACGGCAGAAGGCGGCGAGCCGTCAACGGTGGGCGCGTAAATCGCGTTGCGTTGTGGAAGCGCTGATTGAGTCAAAACGAGGTCCCTCAGCGGCTGAAGCCGCACTGGTTCTACGGCAGTTACGGACGGCCTAGATGCCGTCCCTTCAAGGGATCGATTTGATCAGAATTTCCTTAGCGGCAGCTCGCCACAGCAGACATCTGAAAACCCGGCTCGTGGGAGCTGGCGAAGGAGAAACATGGCAGACGAACTAAGCAAGACGGCGGCGGCAAGCAGTGCCGCTACGGCGGAAGGGCCGGCAGCGCGCACGGACGGCGGAGCGCGCACGGAAGGGCCGGCAGCGCGCACGGACGGCGGAGTGCGCGAAGGCGGTCCACGCGGACCGCGTCCTGGCGGCCGGCCTGGGGGCGGCGGTCGCGAAGGCGGCCGGAAGTTCTTTCGCCGCAAGAAGGTTTGCAAGTTCTGCGTGGAGAAGATTGACGCCATCAATTACAAAGACGTGCGGCTGCTCGCGCAGTTTGTCGCCGAGAGCGGCAAGATTGTTCCGCGGCGGCTGACCGGCGTATGCACGCCGCACCAGCGGCGCTTGACGGAAGCGATCAAGACGGCGCGCAACATCGCTCTGCTGCCGTTTGGGGGAAGGTAAAGCAGTGGCCAGTGGCCGGTGGTCAGTGGCCAGAAATCAGCCGTCAGTCGTCGGCTGTCATGGAGAGGGCTTCAGCCCTGAGTCCAAATGGAGTTCTCATGGAAGTCATTCTGAAGGAAGATGTAGGCAAGCTCGGCGTTCGTGGCGAGGTGGTGAAGGTTGCCGAAGGCTATGGCCGCAACTATCTGCTACCCAGGAAGCTGGCCATTGAAGCGACGCCGGCCAACCGCGCTGTGATCGAGCAGATGAAGGCTGCGGCGGGCCGCCGCCTGGCCCGCGAAAAGGGCGATGCCCAGGCGTTCGCTAAACAACTGGCTGGGGTGGAAGTGGCGTTTGTCCGCAAGTCGGGCGAGCACGACCAGCTCTTCGGTTCGGTGACCTCTGCCGACATTGCGCGCGAACTGGAGCAGAAGGGACTGAATGTCGATCGGAGGAAGATTCAGCTCGACGAGCCGCTGAAACACGTGGGCGAGTTTGACGTCGCCATCAAGTTGCACCGCGATGTGGTGGTGCCGGTGAAGGTCGTCATCCAGAAAGAAGCGGCGGCGCAAGAGGCTGCGGTTGCTGGCGTCGAGGAAGCGGGCGAGGGAGCCTAGCGGCCTGTAGTGAAAGTGAGGGTTTGTGAGCCCTCAGGGGCTAAACAGGCTGCGGAAAAAGGCTTATTGATGGTCATTTCGGACGAAAAACCGATTGTAAGTCATTCAATCTTCGTTCGTCGAAACGACCAAAAGTACTGGCCTGGGTCCTTTTTCCGCAGCCGGTAAAGTCCGCAGTCCTATTGGCTGTGAATGGCACGGCTGAAGTCGCGCCCTTCAAAACCAGACTTCACCAGGTGAGTATGGCTATTAACCTGCCTTCGCTTTATTCTCAACAGCCCTTATGCAAGCAAATCGCAAACAGTAGGGGCAGAACATAGAGTTTAGACGGTGACGCAAGGAGAAGGTAGGAGCGGAGAGGTGGGGGCAAAACAGATCCCCGGCAAGCGTGAGAAGCTTGCCGGGGTTCGCGACATTCAATGTTTCCAATCTAGCGCTTCCGCTTCCTGAAAAACGGAGTGACCAAACCGGCCAATCCCAAGAAAGAAAATGCCGGGGAGCCCGCTCCGGCAGCCATCGCGCCGCCCGTGACCACCAGGGCAATGGTTCCGGGTTCGGGAACAGTCGCTGAGCCGACACAATTATTGATGGTGTTATCGTCCAAGGTTACCGCGCCATTGAGCGCTATGACCCTGCCGCAATTTACCGTGGCGCCGGTGTCGAGTGTGTCGCTCGTGTAAGCGATGAGGTTTCCCTGAAACGAAGTCGTGGTGCCCAGAGTTGCGGAGCTCCCAACAGCCCAATAAATAACGTCGTTTTGTCCCAGGTTGATCCCGAGCACCATCGAGGCGCTCGCCGTGGTGAGGGTACTGCCAATCTGAAAGACGACAAGCTGATTGCTCAATCCCTCCCAGTTGATCGTGAGAGCCCCTGTTAATTGGGCTGACGAGTTGAAGGTGTAAACACCCGGCGTAAGCTCTAAGCCGCCTAGATTCTGGCCTGTTAAGTTCACATTGGACGGCAGACCCTGAAGATAATTGTAAGCCGCCAAGGCATCGGCCTGAGCTTGCATGGCCACGGCGTCGCCGTCATAGATGGTTCCATTCACGATGCCTGGCGGAAAGCCCGTGATCGAAGTACCAGGGTACACGCCCAAGTCCCCGTAGAGGACGGTATTGCCTGTGTTGGTCACCGCTGAGGCTCCAAGCACGGCAAAGGAACATGCCGATCCGAGGATGGGGTCGGGGCAGGCGCTGGCATAAGCGTTGAGAGCGGTGAGAGTGAAAAGAGGGATAGCAAGTAAGCACACCGATACCAGTCTCATGAGGTTCCTCCGCTCATTCCATCCGTGGGAGCGTGACTTCCGCCGCTGGAACGAGTAGCACAAGGGTGGCGGAGCACGGGTTAGGCGACTAGCCCAGTAAGAGGGTCATTGGCAATTACACTTCCACCTAAAGTGGTTGTAAATGGCGTCGACTGGCGCTTTACTGTATTCTTGAGGTGCAAACGTTTGCACTAAAGTTCCAAGTGCGTATCCACCTCCTCACCGTATACTGAGCAAAAGTGTACCCATCATCAAATTAAGGCTAATGCTGGTGACGAGGAAGCTGGCCCGTTCCGAACCAGACTTTCACCACGGGCTGCTAGCATGCGACCGAACGGGTCACGGTGACGCAGGGGAGAAGTCCGGCACGAATACCAAATCTGCATCAATGGGCAACTCCTTAAAGCCTTGAGCTTCGATCATCGCGTGCCAGCGCTGGAGCAACGGCTCCCCATTCAACTTTCCAATTCGAGCCTTAATAGCAAGTTCCTAAGGCACAACGCGGAAACAACGATCTCCTCGGAGACGCTGGCGAAAATCTGCCGGGCCGCAGGTGAAAAGGTGCCCGAGCCATCCGGCCAACATCGGAGCGCTTACCTGTGTTGCCCGACGAGCCCCCAGCCGGATTTTTTAGGGGAAAATCAGAGGACGAGGTAAGTCCTCTCACCACCATGTTGCCCTGGGGATCGACGGCGCGTCCGTAGCAACTATTTACCCCTATGCCGTTTATATGCCAGTGACCGCTGCGGCTTGGCATTGTGATTCGAGCAATCAGATTAGCGTCTATAATCGCTCACGGTTTCTGTCTGCACGCGTCTATGTAGTTGCAGGCGTGAGAATTGGCCTGCTAATGGCTATTTAGGTAGAAACCAGCATGCCGGCCGAAGCGGTAGTAGTTCCCCTGACGGTTGGCCCTCGTCCCACGACGCGCCCCGCCGAGCGCAAAAGCAGCGCTTGTGAGAGGCGGCAGTGCGGGCTGGGGACGCCGGCGGCGGAACTTGCATCTCAACCTGCGCCCAGGACGTGCGTTGGGGAGATCCCGGCCTTTCACTCCGTCCCGCCACAAGCGGGCGGGGCGGAGGCCCCGGCGCTCCCGCCTCCCGAAGCGTGGCGGGAGGCGGCGTCATCAATTCCCTCGGGACGTGGGATTGCAGTGGGCCAGGCCCAGAGCCGCATGAACGACACGGAGCTGATCCGGGAGGCGCAGCGTGGCAATCGCGCTGCGTTCGAGGAGTTGGTGCGTCACTATGATAGCGCCGTGTTGCGTTTGGCCTATCACCTGACGCGTTCCGAGCAGGACGCGCAGGACATCTATCAGGAAGCCTTCCTGAAGGCCTATCGCAACATCAACAACTTCCGCTTCGAGTGCTCGTTCTACACCTGGATCTACCGCATCGTGACCAACCTGTGCCTGGACTTATTGCGCAAGCGGCAGGTGCGGAAAGAAGACTCAGGCATCGCGGTGGACTCGGAAGGCGGCACCTACGACCTGCTGGATCAGGTGGCCGATCAGCGCGCAGGGGCGAGCCCGGAGCGCGACCTGATGCGGCGCGAGTTGGGAGCACGCATCGCCAAGGCCTTGCAGAAACTGACGCCGCGCGAGCGCATGGTCTTCGAGATGAAGCACTACCAGGGGCTGAAGCTGCGCACCATCGGGGAGATTTTGAATACGACGGAAGAGACGGCGAAGAACACGCTGTTTCGTGGTACCCAGAAGCTGCGGGCGGCGCTGAGGGACCTGAGATGAGCAATTAGCGATTAGCAATTAGCTTTGGCGATTGGGAAAGCTAAACGGAGTAGTAAAGTGCAGCAAGGGACCGAAGTTTTCGAGTTTGGCGGAACGCCGTGTATGCAATTGGCTTTTGCTAATTGCTGATTTTGGATTTTGCTCTCTGCCCGAACTGAGAGGTAGTAACCATGAACTGTGATTGGGTACAACAGAACATTTGCCTGTACCTGTATAACGAGCTGGCGGACGAGGTGCGGCACGAGGTAGAGCAACACCTGCGGGGCTGCCCGGCCTGCGCCGCCGAACTCGCCGCCCAACAAGATTTTCAGGTGCAGATGAATGCTTTGCCGCTGGAAGAGCCTTCGGCCAGCTTCCTGGCAGCCGCGCGCATGCGGCTGCAGGAAGAGCTGGAGACCACGGAGCCGAATCGGGTGTGGTATCAGCGCCTGGCCTTCGATCCGGTAGCATGGCTACGCCAGGTGCGCTTCTCGCCGGCGCTGGCCGCAGTGCTGCTGATGGTAGGGTTTGGCTCGGGTCTAGGAACCATGTACAGCGCGCTGGGCGGCAACGCCCCGCATCCTGCCGGCCAGAACCTGGGCGTTCAGGAAGCCTCCATCGGGGGCATTACCGCGATTGATCGCAAGCCCAACTCCGACAACGTCAAAATCCATTTCGATCGCATTGTGCCAGAATCTGTGGAAGGGCCGGTGAGCGATCCCAAAATCCAAGGTCTGCTAACTTTTGCGGCCAAGAGCAACTTCAACAACTCCGGCGTGCGGCTGGATTCGGTCGACCTGCTTACCACCAATCCCAACGATCCCCGAGTACGCGAGGCGCTGACCTACGCGCTGCGTTACGACAGCAATCCGGGAGTGCGGCTCAAGGCGCTGGATGGTCTCGGCCCCTACGTGCAGCAGGACATTCGCGTGCGCAACGCGGTGCTTGACGCCTTGCTGAACGACAGCAACCTGGGCGTCCGCGCCGGGGCGCTGCACGCGCTGGAGCCGGTCCGCGCCGACAGTAGCGTTCGCATGGCGCTGCAGCAGTTGGCGAAGGAAGACCCCAGCGATTACATCCGCACCGAGTCGCAACATGAATTGGTCTCGATGCCGAACCTTGAGTAACCCTGCACCCAGAAACCGTGACAATAGCCGATTGCAACCGTGAAGAAGAACCCAAGTACCGGCGGGAGCCGCGGCCCTGCAATAAGGCCATCGGCAGGTCCCTTCTTCCCGGTGTCGCGGTGGTCTGGCTCGCGCTTGCCCTGCCGCTGTACGCGCAACAGACGCGGATCTATCGCGACGGCAATAGTTGGGTGGAAGAGATGACCGGTGCGCTGCCTGCGGCGCGGGAGCTTCGTGTCACGACTGACTTGGGTTCGGTGCAGGTGCAGGGCAATGCGGCCCGCGTTTCGTATGTCATCCGCAAGCGCTCCTATGCCGCCAACGAGCAAGCCGCGCGACGGGAGTTCGTGCACTTGCGTATTTCCGCCCGCCGGGACGACGACAAGGACTCGATCGAAGGCAAAGCGCGCAGCAAGTACCTGGGCCGCATGGGCGCTGAGTTCGTGGTGCAGGTGCCGCGCGACGTCAGTTTGATCCAGGTGCAGACTCGTGGCGGCTCGCTTACGTTCAGTTCTATCGCTGCGCCGATTGTGGCCAGCACCGGCGCCGGCCCGATCAAGCTCGACAATCTGAGCGGGCCGGTGAAGATCTCCAGCGGCGGAGGCAATGTGGAAGCCGGAAATCTGGGCAGCGATCTCACCTTGACGAGCGGGGCGGCGAATGTGCGTGTGGCCAGCGTCAGCGGAATGACCCAGGTCAATTTGGGAGGCGGCCGGGTGTATATCGGCTCGTCGCGCACCTCGAGTATTCAGACTGGCGCCGGCAGCATTCAGGTGCAAGAGTGCGCTGGGGATCTGCGGGTAGTGAGCGGCGGCGGCAACCTGTATCTCGGCGAGATCCAAGGCGCGCTCCACGCCGAGACCCAGGGCGGGAGCGTGCGTCTGGACAGCGCCACCGGCCCGGTGCAGGTCACTACCGGCGGCGGCAGCGTGGCGCTGTACAAGCTGGGCCGTGGCGCGCAGGTGGAGACCGGGGCGGGGCCGATCATGGTGGAATTTCTGGGCAATCACGGCTTCACGGACTCGTTTCTGCACACTGCCGCCGGCGACGTTAGCATTTGCTTTGCTGACAATTTGCCGGTCACCGTGCACGCCACGTCGGACATGGCGAGCGGCCGAGGCATCTCGTCCGATTTTTCCGGCCTGAAAATTAGTCAGCAGGGCGGAGTATTTAGTCCGCGAACGATGTCCGCGGAAGGGTCGATTAATGGCGGCGGCCCGTCGCTGCGAGTTCGCACGACGATCGGGCAAATCGCTTTTCATAGATGTCACTAAGTGGAAGCGCCTATGCACCGGCCTAAAGGCCGCTGCTTCAACCGTCGTAAGTGGGGTTGGAGTCATGCGTAAAAGCACTCGAGTTTCCTTTGTCGCCGGCCTGACACTGGCGATGGTAGTTTCAGCGCTGGCGGCAGTGCCTCGTGAGCCCTGGCCGGAAGCGCGCTCTGGCGCGTACCTGGGCGTGCAGATCACGGCTGTCACCCGGCAGCGGGCTTCCTCGCTGAAGCTGGCGGAGCCGTTGGGCGCCATCATTACTTATGTTGATCAGGATGGTCCGGCCTGCCGTGCCGGCCTGATGGAAAACGATGTAGTGGTGGGCTTTGACGGTTCCAAGGTGAATGACCCACAGCAGCTCCAGGGCTTGATTCACGCTACTCCTCCGCAGAAGACGGTGATCCTGACGATCATGCGCTATGGCCAGCGCAAGGACATCAAGGTGACGCTGGGAAGCTGGAACGTCATGTCGAACACGGTATCGGCAATCGCGCTGGGCGCCCCGCCACCGCCGCGCGCCTATCTGCCAGAGCTGGAGATTCCATCTTTCACCGTGCTGTCAGCCCGACACGGGCTGGTGGTGGAGAGTCTGAGTCCCCAACTGGCGGACTTCTTCGGCGTACCACGCGGCCGCGGTGTGCTGGTGCGCTCGGTGGAGGGGGGCAGTCCGGCTGGGGCCGCCGGCATCAAGGCGGGCGACATTATCTTGAAGATCAACAACGAGACGGTGCACGATATGTCGGACTGGCAGCGCGGCATGCAAGTGCAATCTCCCAGAATTCCGGTCGGGATCTGGCGCAACAAGCATGGGCTGACGGTATTCATGAAGCTCCCGGGCGCGGGCGGCGCATCGTGGCTGAAACCCGGCGAGTGGGGCGATTTCGGCGATGAAGCACAAGCGCTGCGCAGTGCGATGGAGCAGATGCAGCCCGAACTGGAGCGCAGCCGGCAGATACTGATTGCGCAACTCGGGCCCAATGAGGAGGAAATGCAGCAAATGCAAAGCGAGTTGCAGCGCTCCATGAAGCTGCGGCAGCAGGACATCGACACGATGAACCGCGAACTCGCACAGTTGCAGAAGGAAATGCAGCGACTGCCGGAGAAGGTCCAAAAGGCGATGCCGAGCCAGAAAGAGTTGGACGAGATGCAGCGCCAGATTCGTGAATCGATGCCCAGCCAGGGGCAACTCGACCAGATGCGGCGGCAAATCGAAAGCTCGATGAAAGAATTGACTCCGCAGTTGCGGCAGGAGATAGAACAGCTCAGGAAACAGATGGAGCAGCAGAAGCTAGAGCTGCAGCCGAGAATGAAAGAATTAAACCAGCCGAACGAGGTCTAGCCGAGCGGTTCCCTTTAGCCGCTTTTTCTTCGCTTCCGGTCGAGCAACTCGACCAATCCGTACAAGACCACGCACACCCAGTCCCAGGTCAAGCCGATCAGGACGATGCCGCCCGGCCGGCGGCAGATGCGGCATCAGGACAAAGAAGTAAAGGAGATTGCCAATAATTATGGCAATCGTTTGCTTTAACAGTTTTCGAAGCACGCATTAGTTTGGACACCGGCGGGGCGGAGTTTGATGCCAGAAAAGAGCAACCAGCAATTAGCGATTAGCAATTAGCTTGATCCTGCCCCAGGGTGGCAGCGCAGAAGAAGCCAGGCCAAAATATTCGGATTCACTTTGTCCTCGGATGGGGCCGAGCTAATTGCTAATCGCTAGTTGCTAATCGCTAGTTGCTAATGGCTGATTTACCATCACCCTGTGCTCGAGCTTTCGACCAGCGTGCAGTATGTGAAGGGCATAGGCCCGCGCTTTGCGGATATTCTGCAGCAGAAGGGCATCAGCACGGTGGAAGACCTGCTGTACTACCTGCCCTTTCGCTATGAAGACCGGCTGAATCCGCGCGGCATCGGCGAGTTGCGGGTGGGCGAGATGGCCAGCATCATCGCGGAGGTCCGCACCTTCGGCCTCTTCCGCACCCGCCGCATGCCCCTCTTCGAGATGACCGTCGGCCAGGGACGCGACACCATGAAGTGCATCTGGTTCAACGCCACTTATCTGCAGGACAAGTTTCGCGCGGGAATGCTGCTGGCGCTGTACGGCAAGGTGGAAGCCGGCGATCGCAGCGGGCATCGCTTCCAGGTCCTGCAGCCGCAGTACGAGATCCTGCACGATCCTTCCGCCGGCCCGGGCAGCGGCGAGGAGCAGAAGTGGAAATCACTGGAAGTCGGGCGCATCGTTCCTATCTATGAAACCGCGGGCAACGGACGGCTGACGGCGCGCTGGTTTCGCCGCGTGATCCATGGCACGCTGGAGAACCTCGACCTGGATATACCCGACGCCATTCCTGCTGCGGTGCGCGGACGCATGGAGTTGATCGACCGCCGCCGGGCTTTTTGGCAGGCGCACTGGCCGGAGGTGGGCGAGAGCCTGGTCATGCTGCAGGAGGCGCGCACGCCGGCGCACGTGCGGCTCATCTTCGAAGAGCTTTTCTTCCTCGAACTGGGGCTGGAACTGAAACGCCGCAAGGTGCGCGCGCAGACCGGCATTGTCTTCGCCATCACCGAGCAGATCCGCGAAGCGGTCAAGCGCATCCTGCCGTTTCATCCCACCGCCGCGCAGAAGCGGGTAGTGAGGGAGATTGCTAGGGACATGGCCTCGGCTTCGCCGATGCGCCGGCTGTTGCAAGGTGATGTCGGTTCCGGTAAGACGATCGTGGCGCTGGAGGCCGCAGTGATCGCCATCGAGAACGGCTACCAGGTGGCGCTGATGGCGCCGACGGAAATTCTCGCCACCCAGCACTATCTCTCCGCGCGGCGCATTCTGGAATCGGCCGGCTATCGCATCGTGCTGCTGACCGGCTCGCAGGAAGCGGGCCGCAAGAAGCAAGCGCGACGCCACATTGCTCAGGGCAGTGCGCAGCTTGTCATCGGCACGCACGCCCTCATTCAGGAGACAGTGGAGTTCGACAAGCTGGGGCTGGTGATCGTGGATGAGCAGCACCGCTTCGGGGTGATGCAGCGCTTCCGGCTGATGAAGAAATCGGACCCATCACCCCAGCAAGCCCCAACCACCCCAGCGAGCGCAAACCCGGCCGCTGAACCCGATGTGCTGGTGATGACGGCGACGCCGATCCCACGCACGCTGGCGCTGACGATTTACGGCGATCTCGAGACCAGCGTGCTGGACGAGCTGCCGCCGGGACGCACGCCCATCACCACGCGCCGGGTCAGCGATGAGCGCGCCGACGAGGTCTGGCAGTTCGTGCGCAAGCAGGCAGCGGCAGGGCATCAAGCGTATGTCGTCTATCCCGTTATTGAAGAAGGTGCTACGCCACCTCATCGCGCTAACAGCGGGCGCGCTTCCACCCCAACCAGCGCAAAGCCGGCGCTGGTCGGGGGTCCCGGCGCTGGGGGCCCCGGGGAAGGCGAGCTCAAGGCGGCCATCAAGATGCATGAGCGGCTGCGCTCGCATGAGTTTGCCAGCTTGCACGTCGGATTGCTGCACGGGCGCATGAGCGCCGACGATAAAGATGCCACTATGGCCAGCTTCAAGCGGGGCGAAATTGATGTGCTGGTCGCGACGACGGTGATCGAAGTTGGCGTGGATGTGCCTAATGCCAACGTGATGGTAATCGAACACGCTGAGCGCTTTGGGCTGTCGCAGCTTCATCAGTTGCGTGGCCGCATCGGTCGCGGGGCGGCGAAGTCGTATTGCATCCTGATGACCAGCGGCAAGGTCTCGCCGGAGGCGCAGCAGCGGCTCGATGCCATGGTGCGCACGCAGAACGGCTTCGAGATCGCGGAGCTCGATCTCGAACAGCGAGGGCCGGGAGAGTTCTTCGGAACGCGCCAGGCCGGACTGCCGAACTTTCGCGTGGCCAACCTGCTGCGCGATCGCGACCTGCTGGAAGCCGCGCGCAAAGAGGCACGCTATCTTCTCGCCGGGCCCAGCGCCGACCTTACGAAGGACGAAATCGCGCGCGCGGTGCAGCACCTGCGCAGCCACTGGAACCGGCGATATGGACTGATTGAAGTGGGCTAGGAGCCACTATTCGCTTTTCGCTTTTCGCTTTGGCGCTATGCCCTTTGCTATTCGCTTTTTTGGCAATCCTCACCGCTCCGTCAGCGTAATCTCCGCATCCAATTGGCGCAGGAGATTCTGATGATTGATCCGAAAGAGATGCTGGCCACGCTGATTGATCACTTCGCCACCACGGCCAAAGTGCAAAACGTCTTTGGCGAGCCAATCGAAAGTCACGGCAAGACGATCATTCCCGTCGCGCGCCTCAGCTATCGTCTGGGCGCAGGCGGCGGCGAAGGCGGCGAGACTCCGCCGGACGCGTCCACGCCCAAGCGCGGTGGGGGGGGAGGCGGCGGAGGCGGGATTGTGCAGGCGACGCCCGTCGGGGTGCTGGAGATCACCGAAGCCGGAGCGCGTTTCGTGCGCTTCTTCGATCCCCAGATGGCGACCGGGCTAATCGCCAGCGGGCTGATGCTTGGATTGCTGCTGCGGCGACTGTTCCGGCGTCGCGGGTAACGAATTTTGCTCCGATTAGCGCAGGGTTGAAAGTCACGCGGCTTTCAGCGCAAACTGGAACGGCGTGACCGCAGCCTCGAATCCCGCGCTCTTCCGCCTGCTTCCGTCCGTTGACGAACTTCTGCGCAATGAATCCGTCCGGCAGTTGGCAGAGCGATTCGGACACGCAGCCACGGTCGAGGCCGCGCGCGTTGTCGTCGATAATCTACGCGCTCAGATCGCCGCAAAGTCGCTCAGCGAATTGCAGCTCAAGATCAGCATTGATAACGCACCGCGGGAGCTTGAGGAGCGGTTGCAGGAGGTGCTTTCTTGTTCGCTGCGCCCGGTCATCAATGCTACCGGCGTGATTCTGCACACCAACCTGGGGCGCGCTCCGCTAGGTCAGGCCGCGCTGGAGCATGTTACGGAAGTTTCGCGCGGCTATTCCAATCTTGAATTCGATCTGGCAGCCGGCGAGCGGGGCAAGCGCGATGTTCACGCCAGCCGCCTGTTTGCGAAGTTGTTGGGCACTGCCGAGCGGGAAGTGTCCACGATTGTGGTCAACAACAATGCGGCCGCCGTGCTGCTGGCGCTGAACTCGCTGGCGGAGGGCGGCGAGGTGATCGTCTCGCGCGGCGAACTGGTTGAGATCGGCGGGTCGTTTCGCATTCCCGACGTGATGGCGAAGTCGGGTGCGCTGCTGCGCGAAGTGGGCACGACGAATCGCACGCGCATTGCCGACTACGAACGCGCCATCGGCGAGCGCACCCGGCTGCTGCTCCGCGTGCATCGCTCCAACTTCCAGATCGTCGGCTTTACCGAGCAGCCGTCTCTACCGCAGCTTGTGGATCTGGGCCGCAAACACCGCATTCCGATTATGGAAGATTTGGGCAGCGGCGAGCTTTTCGATCTGCGGCAAGTCGGATTGCAGGGCGAGCCTATGATTGCCGACAGCCTGCACGCCGGCATTGACGTTGTCACCTATAGCGGCGACAAGCTATTGGGCGGCCCGCAGGCCGGGCTGATCAGCGGCGATCCTGCATTGGTGGCGAAAATCCGCTCCAATCCACTGTTTCGCGCCTTGCGGGCCGACAAGATGTTTTATGCAGCGCTGGAGGCGACGCTGCTGGCCTACCTGCGCGAGGATTACGATTTCATCCCGACGCTGCGCATGATGCGCATCACCGAAGAAGAGCTACAGCATCGCGCAGAGGAGATCGCCGGGAGGTTGCGCGGCGGCTCGCTGGAAATTGCGATTGTCGAATCGCGATCGGTGCTCGGTGGGGGCTCGGCGCCGGGCGCAACGCTGCCGACGCGAGCTTTGGCGGTGCGCAGCCCCAGGATCAGCGCCGACGAGTTGGCGAAGCGTCTGCGCCAATACGAGATGCCGATCGTGGCGCGAGTTGAGGACGATCGCCTGCTGCTGGATTTGCGCACAGTTGAGCCGGCGCAGGACGCGACCATCATCGCGGCGTTGCTACACATCTACGAGGACTGAAGCCGAGCTTGCCAGCGACGATGCTGACGCGGCTTCTCCCGGAATTGTCTTTGGCGACGATCCACACCATCGGCCATTCCATCCGCGCGCTCGACGAACTGGTCGCGGCCCTGCAAGCGCACGGCATCGGCACGCTGGTGGACATTCGTTCCTTTCCCATGTCGCGCCGGCTGCCGCACTTCAACCGCGAGTCGTTGCAGGCAGAACTGCCCAAGCAGGGCATCGCTTATGTGTGGATGAAGGAACTGGGCGGCCGCCGCAAGAAGATTCGTGACGATTCGCCCCATACCGGTCTGCGCAGTGCCAGCTTTCGCAACTACGCTGATTACATGCTCACGCCAGAATTCGAGCAGGCGATTGCGCGCTTGCTTGCTATCGCGAAGGAAACCGCAGATTCTCCTGCGACAGGCTCAGGGCAGGTTCTTCAACAGGCTGAGGGCAAGCTCTTGAGTGTAGCGGCGAAAGAGGCGCCGCCTCCGCTGGGGATGACCGACGAAAAGCAGGTCTTGCCTGCCGGCGGGCGCGACACCGCGATCATGTGCGCCGAACGCGTGTACTTTCAGTGTCACCGGATGCTGGTCAGTGATTATCTTACCGCCCACGGTCACACCGTAATGCATATTGAGGACGACAAGCATCCGCCGCGGCAGCACAAGCTCATGGCTGAGGCGCACCTGGTTAAGGGGCAATTGCTCTACAACGCGCAGGAGCTGTTTTGAGTCATCAAGACCTAAGGAACTCTTATCAAGTCGCGGTGACGTCCCTCAGCGGCTAAAGCCGCGCTGATGGTGCAGCACTTACGGACGCCCTGAAGGCCGTCCCCTTCAAAATCAGCACTTAATCAGAGTGTCTCTAATCAGAGTTCCCCTAAGAACTTAAGAGCCAGGAGCCAATAGCCAGCCGCGGCTTCTCTGCTACCATCAACCAGCGATGAAACAGGCCGTCTTCCGCGAGCGCAACAAGCGCCACTATCGCGTTCTGCACACGCCCATCTGGATTTGGGTCTTCTGGGTGCTGCCGGGATGGCCACTCACTTACGACCTCTACGCGCACGGTCCCGACCGCCGGCATTGGATTTGGCTGGCGATAATTCTGGCTGCGGTTGCGTGGCGCGGCTTCAAGGGGCGGCTGCCGGGATGCGAGCCTCGGCCCTACATCACCTACTACGGCGTGCATCAGCCGAACCTGCCGTATCGCGTGGTCTGTTACACGGCGGCGTGGGTCGACATCATTGTGCCTTATGCGCTCAATCTGGTTGGACTGACGGTCGCCTCGATTGACGGACGCTGGCTGCTGAAGGACTTATATCGGTACGGCTATTATCCGCTGGCACTGGCTGTGGTGCTGGCGACAGTGTTCGATTGGACGCCGCGCGCCCGCCGCGACACCTTCGGCGAAGGCGCCGAGCGCGCCTGGTTCTACGTCGCCATCTGGACGGTGGTCCCCGCGCAGGTTGTGAATTGGGGCGCGTGGCGCTTCGGCAAGTTTATGGACCTGGCGCCGCTGGCGCTGGCGCATGTTCGACTAGCCGCATGTTTGATGTCAACGGCGCTGTTCTTTTTCCTGGGTTATGCCGAGAAGCTGCCGCGCAGTCAGCGGCATTACGAAGGAGTGGCAGCGGCGGGAGTGTGAACGCGATGGCAGGCGATTGCGGCTTTGGCGGCGAGACTGAAACGAGTAATCGACAGAGAACCTACCAGAGTGTCGGGCCCTTGAGGTAGTATCGTTCCCGTCGTAAAGGCGCGGTTTCCCGGTCGCGCAGAGGTCAATCCATCCCGTTCCGGAGCCTTTTGCATGAAGACGCGAACACTCGTAATCGCGGTGGTAAGCCTGTTTGTTACCGCGCTGGCTTATGCCCAAAAGACTGAAATCAATTGGGACCGCAGCGCAAACTTTGGCAGCTACCACACCTACACGTGGGAGGCGAGCCGGAATCCCGCCAAGGGAGCCTGGAACCAGCGCATTATCGATGCGGTCGACCAACAGTTACAAGCCAAGGGCTTGACAAAGGTCGATTCCAACCCTGACCTATGGGTGGTCTACAGCAAGAGCATTCGTGATGAAAAGCAGATCATAGGCATGGGCTACAATCCTGGGGCGGCATGGACGTGGAACCCTGCGACCTACGCCACGCTTGTTACCAAGGTGGGCACGCTTGTGGTGGAGTTGGCCGATGCTAGGAACAAGCAGCTCATCTGGCGTGGGGCGGTGTCGGACACCATTAGCGACAATACTGACAAGAACATCAGAATCGTGGACAAGGCGGTCGCCAAGCTGTTTAAGGAATATCCACCGAAAGCGAAGTCTCCCACTCATTCGCGATAGTCGCGAAGGCGCGGGATTCCCGATGTGGGGCCTCTGCCGAAAACGAATCGGTTTGGCTAGTGCTACTCGCTTATCGCTGGTGGCTGTCCCGCGTCATCACTGATCAGCGGAAACCTTCGCCGGCGATAGATCAGGGCAACCGAGATGATGAACAGTACCTCGGAAATCAGCACCAGCACGCTGCCTTCCGGACCGGCGGTGCCGCCGGCAAGCAGCAGGGGGCCGTGGAAGGACGGGTGCATCAATACGTTCTGGGCATGCATGCCGCTGTTAGGCGTACCGAATAGGAAAGTTTCCCCCCAATCCCACGCCGCATGATTGCCGATGGCCCACCACAGGTCTCCGGTGCGCCACAGGCTGAAACACATGGCCATGCCATCAATGAAAACCATGACGATGCCAAACTTGTTTTCGCCGGGATTGGCGAGATGTCCGGCGCCAAACACCACCGAGAACAAAAGCGCAGAGGTCCAGAAGCTCCAGCCGCGGGGCAGCCTGCGCAGGCCGTCGGTGGTGGCGCGCTGCACGTAGCCGCGCAGCAGACCCTCCTCCGTCACGCCGACAAAGAGGAACATGACTGCCCACACTGCGCCATAGCCGACGATCGTCGCGCCGTGGAGCTGGAGCGTGCCGAAATCGAACCAGCCGCCCAGGTGCATGATCTCCAATTGCAGCGCCAGCGCGCCGAGCCCGACAACCGACCCGAACCAAAAGCTGGAACGAAAGGCATGGCGCAGCGGAATACCAAAATAGCCCCATGGCTTGCGGTCGATCCATTTGGCCATAATGGCGGTGGCCAGCAGGACCGAAACCATGCCGATAAACTCTTCGAGCAAGGCAGAGCCCGGCGGAATTGGCGAGCCACGCGGCGCTCTAGGTAAAAGCCGGCCGATGGGGTGCAAACCCATCATGATGCCCGCCATTAGCAGAAAGAAGATCAGGACTTTCCAGCCGGCGCGCACGCCCTGGGGTCCGACGAAGCTCCTATACAGCAGGGAGGGACGCCGCTCCGGCGGCGGCGCCAGCGAAGATCCGGTATCGGATACTTGGGGCGGGTGAATTGGATCAAGCATGAGCGAAGAAGCCCCCGCGCGTCATTTTAGTTACTTAAACGAAATAGGGGAGTGGAAAGTTCCTGGCGGAATATCTCGAAGCAATACTTAGCTATAACAAAAAGGGCGGCGATTAGGCCGCCCTTCTCGAAAGCTTACAGCTCGAGACCTACAGAAGCTGTACGTTCTCTGCCTGCCAGCCCTTGGGCCCTTTGACTACGTTGAACTGCACAGCCTGGCCTTCCTGCAAACTGCGGAAGCCATTCGACTGGATCGCAGAATAGTGTACAAATACGTCCTCGCCATTCTGACGGCTGATGAAGCCGTAGCCCTTCGCGTCATTGAACCACTTAACTGTTCCTTGTTCCATGGTGATGCAT
>VFSW01003406.1_pt1 | contig 23861 bp, 18 predicted proteins | sample 5358111 | NCBI WGS metagenome assembly VFSW01 (sample SAMN11554181, study PRJNA540505) | mine drainage metagenome | isolation source: sediment from site ElyBrook_90M | place: USA: Ely Copper Mine, Vershire, VT | collected 2017
CCCCCGCTGGGCGACCTCGCGGGGGCGGCCGCCCCCGCCGATCTGGTGCGCGAAGGCGTCTACAATTGCCCTGAGGTCTGTCAGAACCAAATGGAGATGCACGCCGCGCTCGCCGATTACGACGCCGAGCGGGATCGCATCACGGTACATGCGTCGACCCAAGTGCCGTACTACGTGCACCTGATGTTGTCGCAAATCCTCAGCATGGATATGTCGCGGATTCGAGTGATCAAGCCGCATGTCGGCGGCGGTTTCGGCTGCCGCACCGAGACACTCAATGTCGAGCTGATCGCCGCGCTCCTCGCCCGCAAGGCCGGCGGCTGTGTGCGCATCGCGGTCAACCGCGAAGAAACATTCATTACCCACCGCGGGCGGCCTGAAACCGACATTCGCCTAAAGATCGGGATGCGAAAGGACGGCCGCATTACCGGGGTCGAATGCGAAGCCATCATGCGTGGCGGCGCCCATTCGGGCTATGGCGTCGTGACCATCCTCTACGCCGGCTCGATGCTCTACGCGATCTACGACCTGCACGATGTGAAATATATCGGCAAGCGCGTACTCACCAACACGCCGCCGTGCGGCGCTTTCCGCGGCCACGGTACCGTCGACGTACGCTTCGCGTTCGAAAGTTTGCTGGACGAGATGGCGAATGCGCTGCAGCTCGATCCGTTCGCCGTACGCCGCGCCAATCTGTTGCCGAGCGTGCCGACTTTCACCGACAACGATCTGATGGTGAACAGTTACGGCCTGCCCGAATGCCTCGATTGGGTCGAGCGGGAGAGCGGCTGGAAGGCGCGCAAGGGCAAGCTTCGGAACGGCGAGGGCCATATCCGCAAGGGTCTTGGTATGGCCTGTTCGCATTACATCAGTGGGGCCTCGAAGCCGGTGAACTGGACCGGTGAGCCGCACGCCACAGTGAAGATCAAACTCGATTTCGATGGCTCGATTGTGGTGCTTTCCGGCGCGGCCGATATCGGCCAAGGCTCGACGACACTCCTCGCCCAATCGGTAGCCGAAGTCCTGGGCCTCGATCTCGCGCGCCTGCGGGTCGTGACCGGCGACAGCGAGGTGGTGCCGAAGGACAATGGCTCCTATTCCTCGCGGGTCACTTTTCTGGTCGGCAATGCAGCGATCGACGCGGCGAACAACCTCAAGGCGGTATTGATTGCAGCCGCGGCGCGGAAGCTCGAAGCAAAACCGGATGAAATTGAATGCCTCGGCGAGCTTTATCGCGCCGGCGCCCAGGACAAGGGACTGACTTTCAACGAAGTCGTCACCGAGGCGTTGAAAGATACCGGCACGATCACGGTGACCGGCAACTACTCGACCATCCCCGAATCTCACGGCGGCAAGAAATATCGTGGCGCCGCGATTGGTGGCACCATGGGCTACAGCTACTCGGCGCAAGTCGTCGAAGTCAGTGTCGACGAGGAGACTGGCGTGGTGACGGTCGACAGGGTCTGGGTGGCGCACGATTGCGGTAAGGCGCTCAACCGGCTTTCGGTCGAGGGCCAGGTGCAGGGCTCGGTGTGGATGGGCATGGGCCAGGCGATGAGCGAGGAGACCGCTTATCACGACGGTCTGCTGGTTACCGCCAACATGCTCGATTACCGCGTGCCGACGATCCAGGACTCGCCGCCGATCGAAGTCGGCATTGTGGAGAGCAGCGATCCGCACGGGCCGTTCGGCGCCAAGGAGGCGGGCGAGGGATCGCTCGCCGCATTCCTGCCGGCGCTCACCAACGCCATTGCCGATGCCACGGGACTGCGCTTCAACGATCTGCCGGTGACGCCGGACCGCGTTTTTGCCGCCATCGAGAAGCGGGCGCGCGGCCGAAAGAGCAACGGCACCTTGTAATGGATGCGCTGCCGGTCTTCGATCTCGTCCGCCCGCGGACGCTCGCGGAGCTGATCGAAGCACGCGGAACACACCCCAATGGCCGCCTTCTCGGCGGCGGCACCGACCTGATGGTGAACATCCGGCGCGGCATTGTCGCTCCGCCGGTGCTGATCGATATCAACAGCGTCACCGAACTACGCGACGTCAAGGCGGACGCGGATGCCATCGAGATCGGCGCCGCAGTCACGCTTTCCGAACTCGCCACCCATCCCGGTGTGATGCAGCATTATCCGGTGGTGGCGCACGCGGCCAGCCAGATCGCCGGCCCGACCCACCGCAACATGGGGACCGTCGGCGGCAATATTGCGCTCGACACCCGGTGTATTTTCTACAATCAGAGCGAATGGTGGCGCGAGGCCAATCACCATTGTCTCAAGACCACGGGCGAAATCTGCCATGTCGCGCCGAAGAGCCGCGGCGTGTGCTTCGCTACTTTCAGCGGCGACCTCGCACCGGCATTGCTGACGCTCGACGCCGAGATTGACATCGTTGGTCCGGACGGCGAGCGCCGGCTGCCACTCGCCGATCTTTATATCGGCTATGCGCGGCAGGATGAGCCGGTGACGGAAACCCGCGGCGACGGCAAATACTTTTTGGCGCTTCGGCCCGGTGAGGTGATCACGGCCGTGCGGGCGCGAAACACATCCGGGCTGCGCTCCGCCTACGACAAGATCCGCATCCGCCGTTCCATCGAATACCCGGTGACCGGCGTCGCCGTGGCGTTGCGGCGCGACAGCGACAAGCTGACCGATCTGCGCGTCGCCTTTACCGGCACCAATCCGCGGCCGGTGCGGCTGTCAGGGACCGCGGAACTGTGCGGCGGCGGCCTGGACGCGCGCGTGCTTTCAGGCCTCGACGCGCTGGTGCGCGATCAGATCATGGCGATGAAGACGACGTTTACGCCCGGCCATTATCGCCGCCGTATTGCCGGCGTGCTGGCACGGAGGTTAGTGCAACGGCTGTTCGGCGCTTAAGCGCGACGGGGGATCAAAGCCCTGCACGCCTACGCGCACGGTGTTACCGCTCTAACTCCCTCAGCCTGAACCGTTGAATCTTGCCCGTTGCCGTGCGCGGTAGATCCGGGCGGATATCGATCCAGCGTGGATATTTCCACGGTCCGGCGAATGCCTTGACGTGCACCCGCAATGTTTCGATCAATTGGTCGTCCACGGCATAGCCCTCGCGCAGCACGATAAAAGCCTTCGGCTTGATCAACCCGTCGGCATCCTCTTTGCCGATGACCGCGGCCTCCAGCACCGCCTCATGCGTAGCGAGCGCCGCCTCGACTTCGAACGGCGACACCCACATGCCGCTGACCTTGAACATGTCGTCGGTACGCCCGCAGTAATGATAGTAGCCGTCGGCGTCGCGAAAGAATTTGTCGCCGGTATACGTCCATTCGCCGGCAAAGGTGCGGCGGCTTTTGGCGCGTTGGTTCCAGTAGCCTTCGCCGGCGGTCGGTCCGCGGACGATGAGTTCACCGATCTCGCCGTCGGCGACCCCGCTACCGTGCTCATCGACAATCTTGAGTTCGTAGCCGGGAACGGCCTTGCCGGTTGTGCCGTAGCGAACGTCACCCGGCTGATTGCTGAGGAAGGTCTGAAACATCTCGGTCGAGCCGATGCCGTCAAGCACATCGACACCGGCAGCTGCGCGCCAGCGCTCGCCGAGATGGGGAGGCAACGCCTCGCCTGCCGAGACGGCAAGGCGCAAACGGTCGGAGCCAGCACCGCGGGTCATCCTCTTGTGCGCGAGCAGCGACGCATAGAGCGTCGGCACGCCATAAAAGATCGTCGGCCGATGCCGGCGCATCATGTCGAAGACCGCGTCCGGAGTCGGGCGCTGTGACAGCAACACCGTGGTCGCACCGACCGACATCGGAAACGCCATGGCGTTGCCCATGCCATAGGAGAAAAAAAGCTTGGCCGCGGAAAACACTACGTCGTCCTCGCGGATGCCGATCACGCGCTGGCCCATCAGCCGTGCCGCCGCCATCAGCGTGGTGTGAACGTGTTTTACTCCCTTGGGTTCGCCGGTCGAGCCGGATGTGTACATCCAAAATGCGACTTCGTCGGACAGCGTTGGCGCCCTGAAGAGAGCAGATGGTCCACGTGCTACGAGGTCGGCAAAATCGTGGACGTCGCGATCGGCAAACGCGGCGTGCCGTTCGGCGCTTGCATTAACAAGAATGATGGTGCGCAGGCGCGGCAAGCGATCGAGGACGGGGATAAGGGCGTTGGCAAGCGGAGCCGCAACGACGATTGCCGAGGCGCGGCTATCGCCGAGGATGTAGGCGTACTGATCAGTCGTGAGCAGCGTGTTAAGCGGCAGCGCCACGATCCCGGCACGCACGCTGCCCCAAAACGCGACTGGAAAGTCCACCGAGTCGTAAAGCAGCAGCGCGAGCCGTTCTTCCGGGCGCAGCCCCAAGCCGGTGAGCGCGGCGGCGAAGCTACAAGAGCGCGCCTGCAGTTCGCCGTAGCCGAGCGAACGCTCCGCATCGATAAACGCAATCTTGTCGCCAAGGCCGCGCGCGACCGGGGCATCGACGAAATCCGCGACGGCGTTATACGGCTTGCGCTGCAGCAAGTCGTCCAGCATCGGACCGCATCCCCCCTCGCGATGTCGATTTTTTCTGCATCATAAGCATTTGACGCGCGGTGACAAATCACTCGCGAAAACAAAAAGTCGCGCTGCCGGTTTTCGTACCAGCAGTCGCCAATTTTATCCCAGAGGCGTGAGGCTCCGGCGCGCACGGATCGCCGGAGTTCGATGTCAGCGGCGCGTTGGGAACAAAGCCGCCGGGAAATCCGCCGCGTATCGTCGGGCTCGCTCGTGCGGGCGATAATCGAGACGCGATGCCGGATCGGGCGCGACCGCCTTGCGGTAGAGATGCCAGGTGGAGTGACCGAGCACCGGCATCACGACCGTCAGACCAAGGAAGAAAGGCAACGAACCGATCACCAGCAAGGCGGCGACGATCAAGCCCCATAACGCCATGGTCAGAGGATTGGCGATAACGACGCGAATTGAAGTGAGCAAGGCCACCGCCGCGCCGACATCGCGGTCGAGCAGAAGCGGAAAGGATACGGCGCTGATGGTGAGAACCAGCACAGCGAACAGGAAACCGATGCCGGTGCCGACGACGATCAGGTTCCAGCCGGGCGTTGTGGTGAACACGTCCTCGGCGAACTGGCGGATCGAGGCCGGCGCTGAGTAGCCAAAATTGGCGACGTAGATGGCTTCCGCCACCGCGAGCCAGATCAAAAAGATCGCCATGAGCAGTAGGCCAAGCAGCACGATGGCGCCGAGCGAAGGCGAGTGCAGAACGTCAAAGGCGCGGCTCGATGAGGTATCGAGCCCGGCTTCCCGGCGTCGGCTCAGTTCGTAAAGACCGATTGCCGCGAGCGGTCCAATGAGCGCGAAGCCGGCCGCAAGCGGGAAGGCAAGCGGCAGCATCGAGTAGCCCGAAGCCAGCGAGATCAGCCACAGGCCGAGTAAAGGATAAATCAGGCAGAGAAACACTGCATGGCTTGGCATGGCCAAAAAGTCATCTAGCCCGAGCGCGAGCGATTGCACCAAATCTGCGGGCGTAATGCGGCGGACTACCGGACGTGCCGGACTGGCGCTCGCCCCGACGAGAACGTGTGAAGATGGCATGGGCGACCTCCTCCTTGATCATCTTTATTTGTTTGTTCGGGCTTGCAACAGCGGCACTCCGAGCGGTGCGGCGACATTTGCAGCCCGAAACATCATGACAGGACTGCGGCCTGGTAGCCATAAGGGAACACTACGGACAGACCGCACGTCCGTTCACAAAGCAGTGCATGAAAATCGAGGTCTCACCGCGACGCGCCCCTTTTCAGCCGCCCGTCGGCGCTTCGGCGCAGTCAAACCAAATTCTCGGAACAATGAGGCGGAGCGTTTTGAAATGGAACCGCAGATCGAAAACCCTTGGGGCGCCGGAATTACCGGCGCCCCTTGACGACAAGGCGGGAGCCGGATTTCCGACGCGCCTAGAACATCGCTGAGAACGCCCAGTATAGCGTACCGGAGATCACCATGGCGGCCGGTAAGGTAAGAATCCAGGCCAACGCAATGTTGCGGACGGTCGAAAGCTGCAATCCAGAACCGTTCGCTGACATCGTACCGGCGACGCCGGACGACAGCACGTGAGTGGTCGAAACCGGTAGCCCATACATGTCGGCGGCGGCGATCGTCGCGGCCGCCGTGATCTCGGCGCAGGCACCTTGCGCGTAGGTCAAGTGCGTCTTGCCGATTTTCTCGCCGACGGTGACGACGATGCGCTTCCAGCCGATCATCGTTCCGAGGCCGAGGGCGATCGCCACAGCGACCTTGACCCACCACGGGATGAATTTGGTCGCTTCGTCGAGCGACAGCCTGTACGCGTTCAACGTTCTGATCTCGTCTGATGAGAGGTCGCTCTCCTTGTCCTTCATGAGAAAACGGATCGCTTCGGACGCGAGGTACATGTCGTTGCGCGCGTTGCCGACCGCATCTGTCGGCACCCGAGCGAGCGAACCGTATTTCGTCACCTCTTCAGAAATATCGCGCACCAGCACGGCCAATGACGGATACGTTCCTTCGTTGATTTCGTGACTGGCGACGTAGGCCGTCACCGCCGGGCGCGGATTGCCCATGACGTTGAACCCGGCGGCCTTGCGCTCGATGACGGCGCTTGCGGCCAGCGACCTCGAGGCGAACGTTTGCAATTGGCTGTCCGGCAGCGCGCGATTGAGCGCATAGGCGGGCGGCACCGTGCCGATCAGAATGAGCATGATCAGGCCCATGCCCTTCTGGCCGTCATTGGAGCCGTGGAAGAAGCTCACCAGCGTACAGGTGAGGATGAGTATGCCGCGAATCCACCATGGCGGCGGATGATCGCCCTTCGGCTCGGCATAGAGCGCCGGGACACGGATGATGGACTTGAGCAGCAGCAGCAAAGCGGCTGCGAGCAGGAAACCGAAGAGGGGAGAGAGCAGCAGCGCCTCGCCGACTTCCTTGGCTTTCGACAAGTCGACGCCGGATGTTCCGCTGCGGCCGTGCAGCAGCGCGTTGGTGATGCCAACGCCAATGATGGAGCCGACCAGGGTGTGCGAACTCGATGCGGGCAAGCCGAACGCCCAGGTACCGAGGTTCCAGACGATCGCTGCGATCAGGAGCGCAAACACCATGGCGAAGCCGGCGTTGCTGCCGACCTGCAGGATCAGCTCGACCGGAAGCAGCGAGATGATGCCGAAGGCAACAGCACCCGAAGAAACAAGAACGCCGGCGAGGTTGAACATTCCCGACCAGACCACTGCGAAGTTCGCGGGAAGTGAACGCGTGTAGATGACGGTTGCCACAGCGTTGGCGGTGTCGTGAAAACCATTGACGAACTCGAACCCGAGCGCAATGAGCAGCGCCACGAACAGCAGCAGGAATGGCGCGATAGCGGTGACTTTTGTACCTGTGGCATCCATGTCGGCGTAAATGCTGTAGGCGACGAACAACAGCACCGTCGCGATTACGCCGCCAAAGATGATACCGGTGACCGGATTGACGGCCCCGGTCAGATCCGGTCCCTTGCGGGCAGCCGGTTCAATCGAGCCGGGTAAAGCCATTTCACTCATACGGGACCTCATTCGCGCAGAAGGGCCCCGACTGTGCGCGGGCGATATGACAGCTGGATGAAACTAAGCCATCAATCCCAAGGCCGTCGCCGTACCGGCGTGCAGCCGGTCAATTGACCGAAACGTCGCCATCGCCGGGCCCGGCCTCCCAGTTTTCGGCGTCCAATTTGCCGGCCCTCGCGGAATAGTAATAGGTCATGGGCGGCTTCTTGAGCCGTACGCTCACTGTTGCGGGGACGGCGGCCGCGATCATCGGGGTATATGGCCGCACTATGATCGATCTCGCATGATTTTGCCGCGCGAATTCGCGCGCAGCCAGGATCAATTCGCGCGCAATTTCAGGATCCGCCTCGCGACAGCGGCACTCGAGCAGACAGTAGGAGTGTCCGGCCCATTGCTTCATGGCCAAATAGCCGACGAGCCGCGCGCCCGCTCGGGCGACCAGCACCGCTCTGGTCTGTTTGATGAATTGCGTTCCGAAATACAGCCAATTGAGGATGTCTGCGTCTCGCCAGGCATAGGTCGGCGCGTTCGAAGCTTTGCACTCATGAATGCTGTCGGCGTCGAGTTCCGAGAATCGATCGACCAGCTCGACCGACAGCGTCTTGGAGCGGCGGCGGCTCAGTGTCGCCAGCGTGTCGAGCACAAACCCAAGGGAGGATCCCGTGATCCGTTCGACGAGACCCGGTGAATCCGCAGGCGCCGAAACACCTCTGAGCAAGGCGCGACCGTCGGCAAGTACCCGAAAGTCAGTCTGCTGCCAGCGCGCTTCCAAGGGCGTCATCCCGAGTGAGCGCCAAACACCGGCGGCGACGGGAGTCGAATCGGTGGCGAGCAGAAGGTCGCCGTGGATTTGACCTAAGAAGCTGCGCCCTACCGCTTTGGCCAATCCAGCTCCGCGGAAATTAACATGGACAGCCGTGCTGCCGGTGGCACAGCAGAGCGCCTGTTTGCCGTCGATCACGTATTTGAAGGGGATATTCGCGGTAAAGGCGGCGATCGCTCCCGCATCGGTGCGGACCAACCAGCCGCGCGGGATCGCAACACTCCACGCCGGATTAAGCGTCCACCAATGCGCGTACCGGTTCCGCCACAAGCCCAATTCGCCGCCAAACATCGAGGCTAGGAAACGCGCCAAATCGTGCAGCGCGGCTTCGTCCAATTCGGTCGCTATTGCCTGGAATGGTGCGGCAGGCGCTTCAGTTCTGCAATCAATCAAGGTCGTGACACGGACTCCGGCGCGACGGCTTAGGGATAGCCTGTCGGACAACGCGAGCAAAAAGGCTGCAGTGGAGCTCTAAGGCTGCAGTGGATTTCCTATAAAGCGAATGAGGTTGTCTCCGGTCCGAATTGCGTGGTTAACGCTAACGGCACTGCGCGCCGCCGAAGCCTGCATCGCTGTGAGATAACGATCGCTCCGATGACAACGTCCGCGACCACATCAGCAAAGCGGCAGGACGCGGCCGCTATCGACAGTCCAGCGCCGGTTTTTGCACCGTCGCGGCCCGATGCTGGCCGGGAATCCCCGCTGGCGCAGATTGGCGGGAAGGTCTCGCGCTTCATGGCGCGAAATATCGCCACCAAAGCATTGCTGATGCGCCATGACAGGCCCCTGATTTCCTTCACGTTCGACGATGCGCCCGCATCCGCGTGCACAGCCGGCGCCGCGCTGCTAGGTCAATACCAGGCCCGCGGCACTTTCTACATTTCCGGAGGTGGTTGCGGACAGACGAGTCCGGGCGGCCCGCTGGCTACCGCCGGGCAACTGAAAGAGCTTTACGCCGCCGGCCACGAAATCGGGTGTCACACCTTTTCCCACGCTGCCGTCGCCGCTGTCGGTCGCAACGCCCTCGCCGCTGAGCTCGAGCGTAATCGAACGTTTCTACGGGAAATCCATCACGATCTTGTCCCGCGTAATTTTGCCTATCCTTACGGCGATCTGTCGTTTCGCGCAAAGCAATGTCTTGAAACGCACTTCGACTCTTGCCGATCGCTCCGATCCGGTATGAACGTCGGACTGATCGATCTCGGAGCATTGAAGAGCTGCGAGCTCCAGAACTCCTCGATCGGATGTCAAGGCATTCTGGACATTATCGCCGCGGCGGTCCGCCGGAAAGGATGGCTGATCTTTGTCAGTCATGACGTGGACAATCAGCCCAGCCGGTTCGGAGTGTCGCCTGACCTCCTCGAATTTGCACTAAACACTGCCAGGACGGCTGGGTGCCGGTTGGTTAGCGTGCGCGAGGCGCTCGCGATACTGGGTGGAGCCGCTTGCCACCCAAGCAACTAGGCCGCTACTAGGCCGCCATATATTTGGCGAGCGAAGCCCAAAATGGCTTGCGATTGAGGCCGGCATCAAGCGGCAACGGCCGCAGCGGCGCCCCGTCCGGTCGTTTGTAATATTGGCGGAGCCACGTGTAGCGATCGGACAAGCCCCACGTTGCGATCGACATCGGCCGCGAGACCGAGAATACGATGTCGAGGTATTCGGCGGCGTGGCGCGCGACTGCGAGATCGCGCTCCAGCTCGCTGCCGTGGATCTTGAAGTCGTTGACGTCCATCTCGGTGATCATCAACCGATAGCCGAGCTTGACGACGCCGCGAAGAAACGTCGTCAACTCGCGATGATCCAGGATCTGATGTCCTTCAAGATGCGACTGCAAGGCCAGGCAATCGACCGGCGTGTTCCGATCCCGCAGCGTTTGCAGCAGTCCGAGTAGGGCTTCCCGGCGGCGCTGCGATGCCGCCGTTGCATATTCGATCCCGTATTCGCTTAGAGCCAACGGCACCGCCGGATCGGCGGCGCGTGCCAGGCGGAATGCCAAATCGATGTAATCGACGCCGAGCGCACGCAGCCAGACTGAGTTGCGATAGCCGTACTCCAGGTGATCCTCCGGCTCGATCGCTTCGTTCACCACATCCCACGCCCAGATTTTTCCCCGATATCTCGAGACTTGCGTTGTGATGTGCCGCTCCAGCGCCGCTTTGGCTTCCTGGCTCGTCGTTAGCTGCGAAACCCATGGTGGAATGGCCGCATACCAGACCAGCGTATGGCCGTGCACCATCATGTCATTGCGTGCTGCAAATGCGGCGATGCTGTCACCCTCGACGAAATTAAACTCGCCGGGTCGCGGCTCCGTCTGAACCCATTTTAGCGCGGTTTCCGGGACAAAAATGTTGGCTTCGGTAGCAAACTTCTCGAGCAGAATACGGTCCGGCTGGACGTTTGGCGCCGCGCCGGCGCATCCAAATTTAATGCCTGAGACGAGCGAATGGCTGCGCAGCGATGGGGCGAGTTCCGTATCAAAGTCGGCGTGCGCGGAGCGAGGGCGCAGCGTCGCCGCTGATCCGACCGCGAAACTCGCCAGTCCGAGGACGGCCGAGCGCCGCGATAGGTACTGTTGCCTCGGCCGTGTCACGTTACTCCCGCATGAAAATCCTACCTTACCCATCTTAATCGGGCAGGTGGGGGCTCGCCCTGGTAGCCGCAACGCGATCACCTGCAGTGGTTAATTTCGCAAGCTTCTCGCCGTTAACGACGTGTTCTGAACACGGAGTTGTCAACTCGCCGCACCCGGCTTTTTGATCTATGAACATTGCAGCAGCCATCTCCCGCCTCTCATTTTAGATTTTGAGTCGCGCGCGATTGGGCGACGCACGGAACTCGCAGCATCGCTTTAATGATCAATCCGTACGCCCTGATTTATCTTGTCGCGCATGCGATCCCGGCAATTATCGGGTTCGGTGCGCTGATCCTATACACGCATCTTTTGTCTGCCGCCGAATACGGCACCTACGTTATCGGCGCGAGCATCGCCGGTATTATCTCTGCGGTGTTTTTTGCCTGGGTTCGGTTGTCGGTCGCGCGCTACCAGGCCAAATCGCCGGAGCTTGACCTGCGCGCCGAGGCGATCGTGGCCTACGGCGGCACGGTTGTCGTCATCGCCTGCCTGGCGCCGGTCGCGTTCGTTATCATTCGGCCGAATATCGGGTTTGGTATAACGGCAGGGTGTCTATTGTTGTCGTTGTCGCTCACCGCGTTCGAAATCAGTCAGGAGTTTCGCCGAGCGCAGCTTAACTCGCTTCGCTACATGACGATCGCAGTGACGCGGGCCGTGCTGGGACTGGCATTCGGATACGCGGCGATCGAACTCGGTGGCGGAGGCCTCGGTCTGCTATTTGCGATCGGCACAAGCTTCCTGATTGGTAATGTCCTGAGCTTCCAGGGCAATGCCCGTAGGCCGCTGCAATCCTTCTCAATCGGGTACCTGAAGCAATTCGTACGCTACGGTTTTCCCTTCCTGCTCGGCGCTCTTGCCTTTGCGCTGCATGGCGCGCTGGATCGATTGGGGGTTGCTTACCTGTTGGGCCCAAGCGCCGCCGGTTCTTACGGCCTTGCCGCCGACGTGACCCGTCAGATCGCCACTGTTCTGGCTGCAAGCGCTGCGTCGGCCGTTTTCCCGCTTGCGTTTCGAAACCTTGCTGCAGCGGGTGTCGGTGCTACTCGCGCGCGGCTCGCGGAAGGCGCGGAGCTGTTGCTGGCGCTGATCGCGCCGGTCACGGGATGGCTCGCGATCTCTGCAGATGTGGTTGCGGGCACGTTGCTCGGCAGCGAATTCCAGAGCAGCGTCGGCGCTCTGTTGCCGGTGCTGGCGCTGGGCCGTATGTGCGGCGCTATCAATCAATACTATCTGCACGTCAGTTTTCAGCTGGCTGAAAAGCCGTTGCTGCAGGTCGTCCACGACTGTTTGATCCTGGTCGTGAATCTTGCACTGCTTTTCCCTCTAACGCTCGCCTTTGGATTGCCGGGAACGGCGATGGCGGTGTTGATCGCAGAAGCGCTCGGTATCGCAATAGGGATTGCGCTATCGCGGCGGGCCTTCAAATTGCCCTTTAGCCCGCGGGGTATGGCGCGGGTTCTGGCGGCGACGCTTGAAGTGGCTGCCGTCACTTATGCTGTCAAATCCGCGTCAGGCGGGCAGGGATTTTCGACACTGCTAACTTTGGCGGCTGCCGGCTGCATTGCTTACGCGGTCGCCGCTCTGCTGTTCGACGTTGCGGGCATCCGCGCTATGGTTGCGTCGTTCCTGGGGCTGCGCAGGCTGGCGGCGGGGTAAGGTCGGCCCGATCAAGAACCGGCGCGACGGCCGGCCGGGCGTCCGATTTGCTGCTGCAACGCGCGAAAGAACAGATAAACCAGGCGCGGCCGCAGGATACTGTCAGGGTAGCGGAAGGCGCCAACAATCAAGCAGATCCAAAATTCAATCATCCGGCCGTGAACGCAGGCGTTGCGGGCCCCGGTCCAGAACGCGTCGATCTGAGCCAACCGCCGTCTGTGCTTCAACTCGCCGGGCGAAAAGCGTTGCCGGATCGCCGGGTTCGAGTAGACCGCCTCGATAGCCTTGAAGTTCGGGCGAAGCGGTGAGTTTTTCAATCGAAAGTTTGCGCTGCTGAAGTGCTGACGATACAGAAGCACGATGTCATCCGGCATGGCCGCGAAATCACCAAGCACGGCAAGCCGGCACCAGAACTCCCAGTCCTCGCCCCATTTCAGCGACGGATTGAAGCCGCGAACCGAACGTGCGGCATCGGTTCTGATGCAGATGGCGCTACAGACGATGAAGTTCTTCGAGATGAGATAGCGGAGCGTGTCGTGGGAGGGAAACATCCTCCAGGCCAGATCAGTACGCTCCGACAATTCCGCACCGTCCTGTGCGATCCTGATGTGATGGGCGAAGCAGGCGACGCGCTGCGGACTCTCATCCAGGACCGTGACCATGCGGAACAGCGCGTCGGGCAATAGAACGTCGTCGGCGTCGAGGAAAAAAACGTAAGGCGCGCGTGCAGCCGCAAGACCGGCATTTCGCGCCGCGCTGACGCCGCTATTTGTTTGACGAAGCGCGCGCAAGCGACGGTCGAAATAGCGATCCAGGATTTCCGGCGTGCGGTCGGTCGAGCCGTCGTCGACGACGATCACCTCAATATCATTCAGACTTTGTGCAAGGACGCTGTCCAAAGTTTCGCCAAGGAAGGTCTCGGCATTGTATGCGGCGATCACGACTGTGACCCTGGCAGGCATCGATCTATCCAGAGCTGCTTCGGTTACGGCCACCGTCAGCGCTCGTTTGTTTGATGCCGAGATCGTTTGGCGCGGTGAGTCGCATTATTGCTCGGCTCGCCGGCGAGCCGAAGCCCTTCGGCTACGGTCGTGAGCGTGCATCCGGCCGTCCTGGCGCGGTCGACAGCCCATTCGAGCAGATCCGGCGAAACGCCAAATCTGCTTGGGTGGTCCGCCACGTCGTGGCTGTAAAATATCAACCACCCGCCGGTGCGCGCCGTCTCGGCTATCAGCTCGCCGATTTTCGGCCGATCAATCGAAGCGTTGTCCAGCGGGCAGGCATTGAGCGCGCCCAAGTCGGCAACCGCGATGTTGATTCCGGCATGGCCGGAGCGGCAGGAATCGAAGCGGGTCTCAAAGTAGCGTTTGGTGCGGACCGACAGATCGCCGTACGGATAGGCAAAATTCCGCACCACGATATCGCTGTTGATTGTTTTCAGGATCGACCGGTTCCGATTAAGCTCCGAATTAAGTTCCGAATTAAGTTCATCAAAGCTCATGTAGCGGACCGCCGGATGCGAATAGGTATGGCATCTGCTCTCGTGCCCGTTTGCCCATATCGTGCGAAGCTGATCGATCGATGCACGCAGTGGCCCGCCGGGATTCGCCGACCCGCATCCGCTGCCGGCGACGTAAAAGGTGCCGCGAGCGCCATGCTGCTCGAGGATGCGCGCGCCGCGTTCGCAGGCTGACGCAGGCACATCATCGAAGGTGAACGTCACCATCGGTTGCCCGGAGTGCATAGCCAGCACCTTGCTACGGCTCCAGCGAGCGAGAATCCGCGATGCCATGTTGGTGACCCTGGACGGCAACGAGCCGCTGTTCGGGTCGAGGGTTTGCAGCGCGAGCATGGCTATCGGTATTCCTCGTAGAGAATGCCGAACTCCGCAGCGATCCGGCCGGCCCCCCGGGCCGCCAGAGTAAGACTGCGCATGACGGCGCGTCGGCCGCCGAAGGCGGTGATTGGCAGGATCAGGGCGGCGGAGCCGATCAGGCCGAGGGCTTTGCACCAGCGACGCACCGTGCCGCCAGTGCTGCCCGCGAAGTTGCGTTCGACGCGGGTCGCGCCGGTGCCTTTGCGGAATCTTCGCCGCAGAACATAACCGACGGTGGTTCTCGACAGCGGCATCGTTTCGAAGACGTGCGCATCGTCGGCCCACGCGGAGCTGCGCCCGTCCCTGCGACAACGATAGAAGAACTCTTCATCGCTCCCGCCGGTGAATGCGTAATCGTGCTTAAAAGGCTCGTCGAGGTATTGTTCGAGCGTGGACCGCCGTATCACCATGCTTCCGGTGCCGTAGATCATTGAAACAGGTCCGGTCGCAAACCGCGTCGGTGCGTAGAGGCCGCTTTGTGCGAGCCAATGATCCGGAGCATCAAAAACCGGGAACACCGGGCCGCCGACGATTTCCACGTTATAGTTCAAGGCCACCCGGATCATCTCGGTGAGCCAGCCCGGATCGGGGTATTCGTCGTCATCGAGCACGGCGATATAGTCTGGCGCCGAAACGGCGCGACAGGCGCTTATGAAAGCGCGATTGTACGCGTAAGTGTGACCGCGACGGGGCTCGACAATGTAAGTGAGCGGGAACCGAAATGTCCGTGACAATTCTTCTACAACAATCGCGCCGCCGCGGGTGTCCGCATCGTTGTCGACCACGATGATTTCGAGGCGGCCCGCATAGTTCGACCGCTCGACATGCTTCAACAATTTGCGCAGCCCGTCGGGGCGACGAAAAGTCGGCACGCACAGGCATACGCTGGGTACTGAGCCGGTCATGGTGCGATGACGCTGCGGATCATCAGTTACCGTCCGATCATCGAGTTCGAGGTCGGGCATAGTTGTCAGTCCGGTGAGCGTGAGCAGCGGGAACAGGCATGCGGAACAATCGTGCGACAACATCCGGACGGGCGAGTCGGCTCCAGATACATACGATAGGCCCGTTTAAGCCCGGCGCTTCAGATCCAGCCCGCGCACAGCCGCTTGATGCGGTCATAGCGGTGCACTCCTGCGGCCACGTTTAGGCGGCAAGCCAAGGGAAACAAAGTTAAAGCGGGCGTTAGGCTTAAGACGATAAAGGATATCGGAGCATCTGCCGAAGCGCTGCCGTTAACCAAAGTCAGGCCGTTGTTACCCGGTTAAGGCGTTACACGCCAGACCGACTGAAGGCGCAGGCCGAACGCGGCCATGAAGAGGAACAGCCCGAGTGCGCCTTGCTCGATCAGCATGCTTTCAAAGCACGAGCCGAATGCCGCAAACAGGCAGACTCGCAGGAACAGCATCTTCAGCGGCGCCGCTGCCGGCGCATCTGCCGATCGAAAAAAGTCGACAACAGGAAGCACCACAAGCCAGAGGGTCGCCAAGATCGATCCGGGAATGCCCACAGTCAAAGCTAGATTGAGATAGGCATTGTGCGCGTGAGCGACGGTGTTGGCCCAGATCGAAGCGCCGCCCATTCCGTAGACGACTTGCTCGGTCCCCCAAAACGCGGCGAAGCCGTAACCGATAATGGGGCGCTGCGCCACACGATCCAGCGCAAATTGCCAAATGTCGGTTCGTCCGGTGAAAGACGTATCGGTCAACACCATATCGAGCAGATCACGGACCGGCTCGAGATAAATCGAGCCGATCGACAAAATATTGAACGCGGCCAGGACGGCCAGAACGAGTGAAATTCCGATGCTTGGTTTGTGGATGCGTGTCAGAAGCGCTGAAACGATCAATGTGATCGGCAGCATGGCGATTGACGTTTTGGATTTCGTGAACAGAAGAAATACCAAAGCCAAAGCGACGATCAGACCGCCAATGCGCATGTTGCGCACCCGGGCGATAAAAAGTCCGATGAAAATGAACAGGACCATGGCGGCGCTCGCTTCATTCTTGTGCGAGAACACGCCGCGCCAGTCTCCGGCAAGTTCCGGTTCGATGTAATCGGTGGTCTGGTGAATGGCCTGCTCCGGGAGGAGAAAAACGCCGAGGTAACACGCTGCCAGCACAGCAAGCACTACGACGGTCATTACATCGCTGAAATGCCGCATGTTCTTGGGCAGCAGCAACGCCATCGCCGCCAACCCCACGGTCACCAGAGTAAAGGCAAATCGCCGGGCGGACAGCGACGGGTCCCAGGAGGTGACAACACATAACGCGAACCAGAGCAGCGTTATGATCAGGATCGGCCGTAGGAGAACCAGTAAACGGTTTGCATCGTGGCCGAGACACCACGCTGCGAGCACTAGGAACAGCAGCGAATAGACGACTTGATTAACAGTGTTGCCGGCTTCGGTGACCTCCTGCGCTGTGGAAAGGTTTTCGAACGGGCGAAGAGAGATCCAAACCAGCAGAAATACCGCAGCCAGGAGCACGCTGCGGATAAGTATGCCGGCGTCGCTCGCCGGGGCGATCGCAGGATTTTCCGCCGAGAGTAGACCGAGCTTTGCCAGGGATGCCTCGTTTGCGGGTTATGCGGACCGCAATTTGGCCGGTCTCGACGCGCGGGCTGCGGCGCTGGCGCCGGTAACGATAGCTCCGCGGATTTTGTCTGCGTCGGGTCCAAGCTGCGAAGCAAACTGCTCGAGGGCGCCCGTGTCCTGCTGGTCGGCTGCAGCGACCAGCAAGATGTGATCGACGAGGTCAGCAAAAAGGCGGGTGCTGGGGTCACAGCGGAATCCAAGCGCGGCGACAATCGTCATGTCGAAGCGTTTGGTCCGGTCGAATGCCTGCCGGATGTCCGCTTCCGTAATTCGACGGTCGCGTCGGCTGTTCGGCGAAACGAACGACGTCAAATTGATATCAGTTTCTCGATCGCGGACGGTGACTTCGGAAAGCTCCCGGCGTCCGACGGCCACGTCGGCAAGCCCGCCGTCATTTCCGTCGGCACCGATTGCCGCGAGCGTTCGGCGCTCGAGATCCGCGTCGATCAACAGAACCCGCTGAGTCATGGCGGCGGCTGCGGCAAGCGTCAGCGCACCCGCAACCGTATCGTCTTCATCATCCGCCGCGACGATCAGGATGCTTGGATTGTTGCGTATCTTGTGATCTTCACGAATTGCTTCCAGTACCTGACCAATTTCTGCTGCCAAGCGCGAACGCTGGTCTTGCGCGGCGTTGAGCGCAAAAGACGGGTCGGCATGCGGCAGCATTGCAAGGATTGGTATCGATGGCGAAACGGCGCCGGTGCCAGCAGGCAAAAATCCGCTGATCGTTCCGGCCAGCCTGCCCAGGAGGGTGCCACTCCCGGCGGCACGACGCGGGCTGGGCGTTGGGCCACCGGCCGCCGCCCGCATCATGACAATGCCGGTGCCGGCGCAGACTCCGATAAGCATGGCGCCCAAGGCGAGCAGCGTGTTTGACGGCGGGAAGCTGCGTCGCAGCGGCGGATCGGCCCGCGAGATCACGCGGATATTCTTGGTGTCGAGCCGCTCCTGCTCGCCGGTCTCGCGGGCCCGGACCAGAAACGATTCGTACACCGCGCGGCTGGCGGCCACATCACGTTCAAGCTCGCGCAGTGTTACCATCGCCTCATTGGTGGTAACGGCGTTGCCCTTGAGCTTTTCCAGATTGCCGGCCAGCGCCGCCTCGTTGGCCCGCGCGCTCTCGTATTCGCTGCGTGCGGACAGCGCGATGCGATGGACCTCATCCTCGATCATGTGGCGAAGCCGCTCGGCCTGTGCCTGGATTTCGATGACTGCCGGATGCCGTTCGCCAAGCGAGGTCATCTGTTCGGCTTCGCGTCGCATGATCTCGGCATATTGGGTGCGCAGCGCGGTGATGGTCTGTGACTGCACCGCCTCGGGGAAGGCGCCGATCTCCTCTTTCGGTATGCGCATATGTTCGATTTGGTCGAGGCGCGACTTCGCCGCCGCCGTTCTTGCGTGCGCCATGCCCAATTGATTGTTCAGTTCGGAGAGCTGCTGTTCATTGACGAGCTGCCCGCTCGCACCGAGGATGTTGTTACGGGCCTTGTACGTTTCGACCCGGTCTTCAGACTGGCGCACACGCTCCTTGAGTTCGTTCAAACGCGCCGACAGTGACTGCGAAACCTGCCGCGCCGCGTCAGACCTCACATCTGTTTGTTCCGCCAGATAGGCCTGCGCGATCGCGTTGGCGATACGCGCCGCTTTTGCCGGATCGCGGGCGGTGACACTCACATCCACCACGTAAGTGCGCTCGGCGCGCTTTACCTGGACAGCCCGCTTGAGCGCGTTCAGCGCGGCGAGCGAGTCGTCGCCATAGCCGGCGCCGCCGAACCACGATGACCGAGCGATAAATTCCGGATCGCGATTGAGCGATTCGGCGTTGACGACGCGCCGCAGCACGGTGTCGGAGGTCAATACCCGGACCTGACTCTCGACCTGCAACACCGCTGCGTCATTGGCCTGATTGGCTGGCGTGAGGTCGTTGCCGACGGCGCGCAAATCCGTCGGGTCGATGAGAATCTGCGTAGTCGCCGTGTAGCGGGGCGGCACGAAAGCGACGAACAGCACGGCTATGAGTAACGAAACAGCCGTCGTCCAAAGAATGGTCGCCTTGTCGCGCCAGATGACGGACAGAAACCTTTGCAAATCGAAGGTGGCCGCGGAAGCAGACCCAGCGGCTATCTCGCCCGTCCCAACGACAGCCGGTCGGCTTTGGCGCGGCGCCTCGAACATCCGTTACGTACTTTCCGATAGCCGGCAGCGCTAGTCGCGCTGGCATAGCAATCAGCGCCGTTATCAGGCGCGCTTAATCCGCCGCACGCGCACTCAAGAGCAGGTCGCCCGGCATGTCCAGGCGAGTCCATATGGTTAACCAATTGATAAGGGGATTAGTGTTAATGAGACGTATACGCCCGCCCCTAGACGATCTACCGCCGGCAATCCGCGGCCGGGTCGACTTGGCGCGCTTACCGGCGCAACAGGCGGTATAAAGCGCCGGCGGCGACGAGCAGCACGAGGACGGGTATCCAGAGTAAGACCGCACCGACCACGGTGAGTAGAATTACCGCGGCAATTACGCCGATCATCAGCATGAGCAGCGCCAGGCCGAACGGCCCGATCCGGCCGACGTAAATTCGCTGCGTTCCTCCTACCCAGGCTGAGCCGTCCGGCGACCAAGCGCGCTGGCGCCAATCGGGCGTGCGGTTAGTCCGGTCCGGAGGGAGGATTTCCGGCTCGGCGCGAGGCCGTTCCGGGATGTCGGATTCGTTGGTCATGGCCTGGTTACAGCGTCACATGCGCAATCGTGTATGTAAGCTTCGCGTCGGACGACGCAAGCGGCGCTGTCGGCGACGTTCACGCCGCGTAACCGGCATGCTAGCGTTTAAGCATGAAGTCGGACGGTCTCGGCGTGACTCGCAGAATCCTTCTGGGCATCGCCACGATGGCGAGTTGTTACGGCGGCGCATGCGCGCAGGACACGCCTGCACTGAGTGAGGCCGCCACTGCGATGGTCGGAGCGTGGGAATTCTCGAACGCCGATCGCGACAAAATCTGCCGCTTCAACTTTCGCGCCGACGTCGCGGCCAGGGGCTACAAACTCGACATCGACAAGAACTGCCCAAGCCTGTTTCCGACGACCAAAGATATCGTCGCGTGGTCCGTGGATAATTTCGGCGGCCTGCGCCTTCTCGACGCCAATGGCAACGCGATGATTGAGCTCAACGAAGCCGAGGCCGGCCTGTACGATGGTTTTGAACCGGGACAGGGCCGGTACGTGCTGCAAAACGCGGCGGCGGCGCCGGTTCGCTCGGCCGAGGACATGGTCGGCGATTGGGCTATCGCGCGCGGTACCGGCAAGCCGGTCTGCGTGCTTACGCTGGCGGCCAATCCGGCCGGCGCCGACGCGCTGATGCTTAGGGTCAAACCCGGCTGCGACGCGATGGTCACCCGGTTTGCGCCGAACGCGTGGCGTATGAATCAGGGCGAGCTGGTCCTGCTTTCGGCGCGTGGGCAGATTTGGCGTTTTGAGGAGAATGACGCCAATACCTGGCAGCGCGTGCCTGAAAGTTCGGACCCGGTTTTGCTGGTCCGTCAGTGATTGCACCGACAGATAATTTCAGGGGAAGCATGAGTAATACCGCCGAAGCCTTCCGCATCAAACAAGTCGGGTACCTGCCCGACCAACTGAAATTCGACTGGATCGATGTGCGACAGGGTTTCGCACGCGGTCGGTTCGATGTCACGAAGCAGCACTTGGCGCCGAACGGATATCTTCACGCCGCCAGCGTGGTCGCGCTCGCGGACACCGCTTGCGGCTATGGCTGCATGACATCGCTTCCCGACGGCGTCTCCGGCTTCACCACCATCGAGCTGAAAGCCAATTTTCTCGGCACGGCGCTGGATGGCGGCGTTGTCTGCGAAGCGCGATTACTGCATGGCGGGCGCACCACCCAGGTCTGGGACGCAGAAGTGAAAAACGAGACCAGCGGCAAGATCATCGCCCTGTTTCGCTGCACCCAAATGTTGCTCTCCGCGGCGCGCGGCAACCAATAAAGAGTGTCAGCCGGAGACACCGCGTGAGCGTCAAAGCTCCACCCGCCGACGGGTTTGCGGCCAGTGCGCCGCTGGTCATTATTGGTGCCGGTGCAGCGGGCCTTTGCGCGGCGTTGGCGGCACACGAGGGCGGTGCGGAAGTCATCGTTCTCGAGCGCGATTCTTTGCCACGCGGTTCGACGGCATTGTCCGCGGGCCTGATTCCCGCCGCCGGGACGCGCTTTCAAAGGATGCTCGGCATCGACGATAGCCCCGCGCTGTTTGCCGCCGATCTCAAACGCAAGGCGCATGATGAAGCCAATCCGTCGATCGTCGATGCGATCGCCCGTGAAGCCGGCGCGACCGTTGAATGGCTCGCGGAACGCTACGGCTTGCCATTTTCCGTTGTCCACGACTTCGACTACCCCGGACATTCGGCGCGGCGCATGCATGGTTTGCCCAGCCGATCCGGCGCGGAGTTGATCGACCGACTGCGGCAAGCGGTAGAAGAAGCGGCGATCCCGATCATCGTGGATGCGACCGTAACGGCGCTCTATGGCGGCCCTGACGGTATTGTCCGCGGTGTGGAAATCACCCGGCCGGATGGCGCCATGGATTCGTTGGGCTGCCGGGCGTTGATTCTTGCGTGCAACGGCTATGGCGGCGCGCCGGCTCTCGTCGCGCAATACATCCCGGAAATGAAGGGCGCGCTTTATTTCGGGCATCCCGGTAACCGCGGCGACGCGGTCCTGTGGGGACAAGCGCTCGGCGCCAGACTTCTCCATATGTCCGGCTACCAGGGACACGGCTCCGTCGCTCATCCGCATGGCATTCTCATCACCTGGGCTGCGATCATGGAGGGCGGCTTTCAGGTGAACATCAGCGGCGCGCGTTTTTCCGACGAGAGCCTCGGCTATTCGGAGCAGGCGGCTGTCGTGCTTGCGCAGCCCGCTGGAATAGCTTTCGACATCTTTGACGAGCGCATTGCCGCGATCGCGCGGCAGTTCGAAGATTTTCGGCAGGCCGAAGCGTCGGGCGCGGTCATTGACGCATCGACCGTTGAACAGCTCGCGGAACGGCTGAATCTGCCGGCGTCTGCATTGGTGCAAAGCTTTGCTGAGGTCGAGCAGGCAAAACGGGCGCGCGCCGTCGACCATTTCGGGCGGTCCTTTGCAAACGCAGCGCCATTGTTGCCGCCGTTCAAGGCGGTGAAAGTCACAGGCACGTTGTTTCACACCCAGGGCGGCGTTGCCGTCGACGAACAGGCCCGCGTGGTGAGCGCGCACGGGATGCGTTTGCCAAACCTGTTCGCGGCCGGCGGCGCGGCCGCCGGCATATCGGGTTCGCACGCCGGCGGCTATCTGTCCGGAAACGGTTTACTGACCGCGACCGTGCTAGGCCGCATCGCCGGCTTGAGTGCTGCTGCTGCTCTGGTGAAATAGCCGAGCCGAAGTTTCGGCGATGCGCGCGGGCGGGATGCATCGCGCATGATGGCCGGGGCTTACGACTTTGCGTTTTGTTGCTCTCTGACCCGCAGTCTGCCGACGGTCAACTCATCGACCTCCAGCGAGCCGAACCGCGCCTTGCGGATCGCCAGCCGGCCAATCGCAATTTGCCCGATCGCCAGCGCGCCGATCGCGACTGCGCCGACGGCCATCGCGCCGACCGCAAGCGCCAGCAGTCTGCCGGCCGGCAGCGGTCTGCGTCGTCTCACGAGTTCACGCGGCATTGCCGTTCTCCGCGTTGCTTAAGGACACCCGCCAGATTGACTGCTTCGATTTGGCTCGATGATTGACGGACTACGTGGTTCCAGTCACCAATTGTCACCAATAGACCAATTCACTTGTTTTGGCGACGGTCCTAACCGCGCGCCGCCGTCATGCCAAGCTTCCGCGCAGAGCACAGTTGCAAATGTTGCACTCCTGCAGGTAGATCGTGTCCTCGCGAGCGAAAAGAAAGGAACTGAGCGCGTTGAGTGACGCCCCAGTAAGTCAAGTGCCGAGCAAAGTCCCCGAAGTGACCCTGGTCTTTTGGATTATGAAGATCGCGGCCACGACGCTCGGCGAGACGGGCGGCGACACCGTCTCGATGACGTTGGAGTGGGGCTATCTCGTCGGAACGGCAATCTTTTTTTCGCTCCTCGTAATCCTTGTGGCACTTCAGGTCGTAGCAAAAACGTTTCGACCGTTCCTTTACTGGGCGACGATTGTAGCTTCGACCACGTTTGGCACGACTATGGCCGATTTCGCCGATCGCTCTCTTGGCATTGGCTATGCGGGCGGATCATCGCTTTTGTTCGTATTCCTCTTTATCACGCTTGCGCTCTGGTATTGGTCGCTCGGCTCCGTCTCGGTGAACACGGTCAGCGCGCCGAAGGTTGAAGCGTTTTACTGGGCGGCAATTACATTTTCTCAGACGCTGGGGACCGCTCTTGGCGACTGGACGGCGGATACCACCGGCCTCGGCTACGCAGGCGGCGCGCTGGTGTTTGTCGCCGCGCTCGTCGTACTTATCGCCGCTTATTACGCGACGAATGTCTCACGGGTGCTGCTGTTCTGGTCCGCGTTTATATTGACGCGACCGTTGGGCGCGACCGTCGGCGACCTTCTTGACAAACCGACTGCCGAAGGAGGTCTTGCCCTGAGCCGGCCCATCGCCTCCGCAGTCATCGCGGTCTTCTTGATTGGCTGCATTCTGGTGTTACCGCAGCGGGCGGGCAGACACCCGAGCACAAACCAGGCTCGCGCATCGCAACACTA
>VFSW01003407.1_pt1 | contig 23860 bp, 24 predicted proteins | sample 5358111 | NCBI WGS metagenome assembly VFSW01 (sample SAMN11554181, study PRJNA540505) | mine drainage metagenome | isolation source: sediment from site ElyBrook_90M | place: USA: Ely Copper Mine, Vershire, VT | collected 2017
TGGCGAGGTTGTTCTGCGCATTGAGCGAGACGATATTGGTGTTGATATACATTGCCATGTTGAGTTTCTCCTATAAACTGGACGGTTGCAGCACGTTTGCCGCCGTTCCGCATGACCCATGGATTGCACAGAATGACAACCCCTTGGTCCAGTTATCGGATACCCCGTAAGAAACTTTAGCGTGAATTTAGAAGCCTTCGAGACGGGACGAGCCTCGCCACCGGTTACTCCGCCTTTACCACGCGATTTTTGCCGGAGGCCTTGGCGTGATACATGGCGCGATCTGCCCGCGCGATGACCTCTTCGGCGGGTTCATTGCAGATACGCACCGCCACCCCGCCGCTGAAAGTGATGACCAGCTCTTCATGGTTGTATACAAACAGATTTTTAGCCAGAAGGCGTTGCAGGCGATTCACAATTTCCAACGCCTCGGTAAGCCCGGTACCGGGCAGCACCAGTAAAAACTCCTCCCCACCGTAACGCGCCACGTAATCTGTGGGACGCAGCGCTTTCTTGACCACTTCCGAAACGTGCATGAGCGCCTGGTCCCCGGCTTGGTGTCCCAAGAGGTCGTTGAACAGTTTGAAGTTGTCAATATCAATGAGTGCCACGCTGACGGGCGACTGGCTGCGGTCGGCACGCATGCTCTCGCGCACCAGCATTTCGTCCAGCCCGCGTCGGTTGAGCGTTCCGGTCAACTGGTCTTCCCGCACCAGCTCGCTCACCTGCTCCAGTTCCTGTTCCAGTTGCCGGATGCGGGCTTCGGCGTCATCCACTTGGCGCCTGGCGGCGATCAATTCCTCGTGCGAACGCAGGGCACTGGCCTGGATCACGCGCGTATCCTGCATGATGTCCTCCATGATACGCCCCAGATCCATAACATTGTCCGACTGGCCAATCTTTTGAGTGTAGCTTTCGATCTTGGCGTGATACTCTCCGGTAGTATCGGTCAATTCGCCCATTTGGTCGATGAACGTCGTCATCAGGCTCTTCAATGTGGATTTGGCATCCGCGAGACTTTTCTTGAGGGTGCCCTGTTTGATCAAGGCATCCCGTAAGCTGTGCTCTGCGTCCGCAATGCTGCGCTTGTCCATGGGCTGGGCAATGATGTCCTGCAGCATGGCAATCTGCCCATGAAGCCATTTGTCATCCGCCACCAATTCACCCACGTTTTCCACAAGCAGACGCAGTAACCGGACCAGCCCCTCCTGAATCTTGACTTTATCTCCCCCTCGGAGCTCCAGCTTGACCCAGAAATGGCGCAGCTTTTTGGCCACATCGGTGACTTGTTCGTGGTCCCGGACGGACCGTACCTGTTGCACGAGCGCCGTAATTTCTTCCGACATCTCAGGCTCCATTGCCTTGTTGCTCTCCAGGGTCTGGGCCAGGAGTTCCTGCAAGTCGACCATCATCTTCTCGTGGCCGACAACGATGCCGGAGACTGTGGGTGCCTGCAACGCTCCTGATTCGACGCTTTTCTGCGCCTCCGCGGCGGCAAGGGGTTTACTGCTGATTTCTGCGTAAACGCGCGAGTAATTCCCCAAGGTGGACGCGAACTTTCGTGCCACCAGCGATTTCAGAGTTCTGCTGGCAATTTCGGGAAGATATGAAGGATTGTCTGGTGGAACCATGAGATCAAACCAGAGATCAGGAACGCATTGGAATCAGCGTTCTGAGCGAAGACAACCAGGAAGGATCGCTTAGCGTCAGTATCACCACCACCCCGATCACACTCCAGGTCAGCAGTAACGCGGCAAGCAACCAGCGTCCACGCCGTACGCTGCGCTGAAGCTGCAAGGCATCGATCCCGCTTTGGACTGCCTGCAAGGTTTCGCGCTGACTGGCTTCCATCTGGAGCTCCAGCGCTTCCTGTGCCCGCACTGCTTCCACCAGTTCGGCTTGAGCCTCCCTGCGTGCCACAGTAGCCTCCAACGCGCGCTTTTCCGCTGCGATGCGTTGCCTGACCTGCACCGTCATCCTGACTTCTTCGGCTATCCTGGAACGTTCCAAAGCCTGAGCTTCCTCGACAGCCTTCAGCCGGGTCTCTGCCGCTTCCGCTGCCCGCACTTCCTGTAAAATACGATCATTATCCGCCTCGATGACGCGCAACGCGGCTTCCATACGCCGTTCGATCGCCGCAATGGCTTGATTCTCGACACGAATATGCTCCTGCTCCAGTCGCAGCAAGTCTTGTTCGCGGGACTGGCGCAGCTCGGCAGGGTCCTCCGCACGAGCCTGGGCCTCGGCACGAATACGCGCCTGCTCGACAAGCTGCGCTTCCGTTTCAGCCTCGATGCGGGCGCGCGCCTGACGAATGGTTTCGACCTCCGCAGGATATTCGTGCGCCAGTGCATCGAACCGATAGGTATTTCCATGTGCTGACATGTTCGTCTCCCGAATGGCATGGCCCGGAGCCCCGGTGATTTTAAGATATCAGACGCTAAGACCGGCCCATCGCTGGAATAGCCCTGAAAACAATGGGCAATTTGTTCTAATGGCGAAGATATTTACTGGTACGTCGGCTCGAAAAAACCGCTTTCCAGAAGTTCGTGGGCCAATGCCTTGTAATCCGCCGCACCACCGCTTTGGGAAGCGTAACTGAACACATCCTGACCATGCATCGGGCTTGCAGCCAGAACCACATTTTCACAGATGCGGGTGTTGCATACCTGCGCCCCGTAGCGTTCCTTGAGCTTTTGGTAAATATCGTAGGAAAACTTGCGACGTGGATCAAAACGCGTCACCACAATGCGGCGCCGGTAAACCCGCTCCAGCTTTTTCTCCAGCACATTGAGCGCGCCCTCCAGACGATGCACCCCTTCCAGAGACAAAAAATCGGCAGAAACCGGAATCAACACCCGGTCCGAGGCAAGGAGCGCATTAAGCGTCAGGACGCCCAACATGGGGCAGCAATCAATCAGGATGGGCCCTCCCCTTTGCGTAAGATCGGGGCTCAGCCCCTGTCGCAACAAGGTGGCTGCTTTAGCGTCGCCGCCATACATTGCGTCAACTTTGCACAGCTCAAGCGAGGCAGGTACGATTTTCCAACCCGATGGAGTATCGCGCAACAGCCGGGACAGCGGCGTCTTGTGTTTGAAAAAGGCCGCCATCCCTGTGCCCAGAGACGAATCCCGAATCTTGCAAGCCAGGCTCAAATGCGCTTGGGGATCCATGTCCAGAGCGATCGGGTGTCGTTGCTCTTGCGCCAATGCCGCCGCTAGATTGAGGCACGTCGTGGTTTTACCGACTCCCCCTTTCTGGTTGAATACAGCGATGACCGCCATCCGACGTACTTCCTTAATTATTTAAGATAACCCCCAGAACAGAAGGATTATTGCAAACCGGTTTGCAGGACCATCGCGTGAATTGAAGGTGTTTTCACCCCCGTTACACCTAACAAAACTCCCGTGCGCCTCAAAATCAAAAGTAGGAGTACAATCGTTTTTGTTCGATTGCCCTAAAGAATTATCAAGTCCTGCCGAAAGCAAGTGTTATTAAGGCCAGTTATCAGGAGAATTTCGTGAAAGTCGAAAAATCCGGTAAAACACCCCCCGTCACGCCCATACGTGATGATGCGGCGCGTGCGCAAATCTCTCGCACCCCAGCCGGGACGGGAACTGACAGTGCCAACGCCACCAACAGCACCAGCGTACACTTGGGGAAAACCTCCGTGCAACTGCAGAGCATGCAAAACAGCATGGCCAGTTCCCCCGTGGTGGACGCGGCCAAGGTGGCCGAAATCAAGCAAGCTATCAGCGAGGGTCAGTTTCAGGTCAACTCAGGCGTGGTAGCCGATCGCCTAATTGCAGCCGTGACAGACTTGATCAATAACCGCCAGCATTGATCTTTGATGGGTGATACCACGTCTATCGTCTCACCCCCCGACTGGGCATCCTGCCTCCAATCCGAGCGCCAAGCACTACAGTCGTTCGTTGCTGTCCTGGAAGACGAACAGCGCGCCCTGTTGTCGGGACAAACAGAAATGTTGATCGACCTTGCCGACAGCAAAACCCGGCTGGTGGAGAAACTCACGCGCCTGGCCGAGCAACGCCAAAAGTTTCAGCCGTCTCCCGGCACCCCGCCCTCTGGAAGTGACGATAACGCTCGTCAACTCTTGACGGTACTACACCAGATAGCTGCACGAGCCAAGCAGATCAACCACACCAATGGCGAACTGATTCAGATCAAACTACGCCACAACCAGCAGGCTTTGACGGTGCTACACAACGCAGCTCAGAACGCTGCGCTATATGGCCCGGATGGTCAGCCCAGCCTTTTGGTCTCGGGCCGCACCCTGGGAAGCGTCTAAAAACCGTCCCTGACCACTAAGGGTTTGCTGGTTCCGTCTGAATTTGAGGTGTCAGGATCGTCACCGTCACACGACGGTTTTTGGCGCGATTTTCAGGAGTGTCATTAGGCACCAGTGGCTGGTTGTCCGCAACACCTGCAGCTGTCAGGCGCTTGCTGTCCACCCCTTGTTTGATAAACAGTCGAACAACACTGCTGGCGCGTGCTGAAGACAATTCCCAGTTGGAAGGAAACTGTGCCGTATTGATGGGAACGTTATCAGTGTGGCCTTCCACTTCGATGGCCAGATTACCCGGTTGCAGCACCCCAGCCACATCAGACAACGTCTTGAGCGCCTTGTCCTGCAAGGCGGTATCTCCCTCATGAAACAAGGCCTTGACGTTGATATCCAAAACGAGACCGCGGCCACTTTGAATGACGCTGACCTGCCCCTTACTCACCAAAGGTGAGAAAATCCGGTTGAGATCATTAGCGAGGTTCTGCAAATATTCCTGCTGTTTTTGCTGCTGCTTGGCCAAACGGGCATTGCGCTTGTCTAGTAACAATTTCAGCAACCCATCTTGATCCACTGACTGTAGATTTGCGTCCACCGGCATGAGTGTGCGGCCGAATGCCATATTGAGCGACGTACTGAAAACTTTGTATTTCCCTTCATTGACCGAAGATATCGCGTACATCACCACAAAGAATGCAAATAACAGGGTAATGAAATCAGCGTATGAAATCAGCCAGCGATCATGATTTTCGCGGTCTGCACGCTTGGGTCGGCGCGCCATTTCAGAATAGATACCCTTGAAGTTTGCCTTTGACAAAATGTGGGTTCTCACCGTTGGCAATCAACTCAAACCCGTCCACCAGCATCTCATAAAAAGCAACCTGTTGCTGAATCAGTATCTTTAACTTGTTGGCAATGGGCAAAAAAACCAGATTGGCAAAACCGACGCCGTAAATGGTTGAAATGAAGGCCACAGCAATCCCCGCTCCCAACCGTGCGGGTTCCCCCAGCCGCTCCATCACCTGAACCAGGCCCAACACGGCACCCAACATACCAATGGTCGGAGCATATCCGGCCGCTGCTTCCCACACCCGTGCCGCAGCCCAGCGAAAACGCTCATAGGCCTGAATGTCGACTTCTAACACTTCGCGAATTTTGTCGGCACCGTAGCCGTCTACCAGTAACTGCAGCCCCTTTTTGACAAAAGGGTCGTTATTTTTGAGCATTTGTGTCTCCAGAATGAGCAGACCTTCGCGCCGCGCTTGATTACTCCATTCAAGAATTTGCCGTTGCAGATCGTAAACCGAGAGGCGCGGCGTCACAAAAACCCAGCGCGTCATCCGAATCGCGGCCACGAAGATCCGGAATGGGGTTTGCAACATCACAGCACCCAGCGTGCCGCCAAATACGATAACAAACGCGGTACCCTGCGCCAATGCGGAAACGGCACCGCCTTCTAGCCACTGGCCACCAATCACCCCCAACACGCCAACAAGCAGACCAGCGATGCTCAGCTTGTCCATCAGTGCCCCTTCAAGCGGCTGCGCAACCGTGCCACGGCCTGGCTGTGAATCTGACAAATACGCGATTCGCTCACGCCCATAACCTCGCCGATTTCACGCAGGTTCATCTCCTGTTCGTAGTGCATTCCCATTAGCAGACGCTCGCGTTCTGGCAATTCCTCAATCGCCAGGATCAGAGCCGTACGAAAGCGGCCGTCCTGCAACAAATCGAGCGGATCCTGATCATTTTCCACTTCATGGCGATCAAAGAAATCCTCTTCATCACGTTCGTGGAAATCCTCGTAGTAAATCAGCTGTGCGCCCCGCGACTCATATAACAACTGCTGGTATTCGGTGAGGGACAGGCCCATTTCGAGCGCGATTTCCGATTCGCCGGGAGGTTTGCCCATCTGCTGTTGCAGTTTGCTAATGGCTTGTTCAATGCGCCGCACATCGCGCCGCATGGTTCTGGGCATCCAGTCGGACTGACGTAATTCGTCCAACATCGCGCCACGAATACGCTGGGCTGCATAGGTTTCAAACTGAGCTCCGCGTAATTCATCGTAGCGACTCGCAGCTTCCAGAAGACCCATCATTCCAGCCTGGATCATGTCGTCTACTTCTACACTGCTCGGTAACCTGGCCTTCAGGTGATGCGCGATACGCTTGACCAACGGCGCAAATTCCTTAAGGCATTGTTCCTTATCATTTAATCCGGATGGCTTGTACATATCTCGTTATCAGGTGCTATAAGCCCAGTTTGGTGGCCGCGTCTGCTCCCCGATCATCCGCTTGATCATATTGGGTAGACCCCAATCTTCACCCTGCTCAGGAAGCGGCAACTGCATCATGGTACGCTCCAACTCTGCCAGTGCCAGTGACGCTTGGGCAGCCGGAAATGCGTCCACCACACAAGTACGTAATTGTGTCGCACGATTCATCTGTTCATCAACTGGAATATGACCCAGGTAGTCAATTTGAACTTTGAGATGATTTTTGGCTACCTGAACCACATTGTCGACTACCGCTCGTGCTTCGCGCGCATCCTGCGCCCGATTCACAACGATGCCGAATTTACGTAGCCCCTCCTTCAGGGCCATCCGTTTGATCAGGGCGTAACTCGCCGTAATTCCATTGGCCGTAGTATCGGTGACCAGCACCAGGGGTTGCTCGGGTGCCAAGCCAGCCATTACCGATCCGCCCTCCTGTCGAGTCGCATCCACCAACACTGCATCAACCCCGCGCGATACCGTTATGAGACTGTCGAGCAGGCGCTGGCGTTCGGTTACAGAAAGTTTGGAAATGGCCTGCGTTACCCGCGCAACCGGCAGCACATGTAGTTTCGGACCCGCGTGCAACAGGATTTCGGGCAATGATTTATCGCAGCGCAACACACTAAGCAAATCATGGCGTGGTTTCAAGGCCAGAAAATTGCCCACGTTATTGTGCGCCAGATGCTCGTCCAAAACCAGCACCTCCTGACCGCGAAGCGCTATGGATGCCGCCAGATTGACCACCAGACTGGTCACGCCCAAACCAGGTTGAGCGCCCACCAGGGTCCAAACACGCAGCGCGTTGCGCGCCAGAAGTCGGCGCAACCCCGCAGCCTGATCGACTTCCTTGCCGTCAGGCTGCATAGCCTGCTAGGGCGGTGTGTGGAAACTCCAGTTCATTGGAGGCCGCATGTCCGGCTGTTTCAAGACTGTTGAAAGTACGGTGCAGCAGGTAGGGAAGGTTCACTTCCAGCAAATCCTCAGGAACTCTTTGGCCATTGGCAATGTAGTGCATGACAAGTCCGTGCCGGATTATTACATCCAACACCCCCCCCATGGATACTGCTTCGTCTAGTTTGGTGGGAATACACCCCACCACGCCGACATGATGATAGACACGCACCACGTCCTCCAACGTATGGAGATTGCTGGTGGCATTGAGCAGCAACAGGCGCTGTACACCCGCGGCATCCAGCATGGCGGCTTGATCCGCCACACGCCTATCACGCTGTCCCATGCCGATGGTATCGATCAACACCAGATGCTTTTGCTTGAGAGAAGACAGCGTCAATTGCAAGTCGGCTGTATCGCGTACGGTTTGAACCGACACCCCCAAGATCTGGCCGTAGATGCGCAACTGCTCGTAGGCACCAATCCGGTAACTGTCGGTTGTAATGAGTCCCACCTTCTCGGGCCCAAACCGGACGACCGCGCGCGCAGCAAGTTTGGCCGTGGTCGTGGTCTTGCCAACTCCAGTCGGGCCCACCAGCGCATAGGTGCCCCCGCGCAGAATGATGTCCTCTTCTCCACCTACGCTTCTAAGGTTTCTCTCCAACACTCTGAGCACCCAATCTAGCCCGGTGCCTACGGGCATCTTTTCCAATATTTGGTCCGCCAAACCTTGACTGAATCCCACTTTGAGTAGACTGCGCTGTACCCTGGCTTTCTGCGGATCAGTCCGTTGCGCCCCTGTCAGTGCAGCGATCTGGCCGAGCAGATTTTCATGCAGTGAACGGATCTCTCCCAAAATGCCTGAGGGTACTTGGGATGTCGCGGATTTCTCCAGTCCTGCCACCACCGCATGATGAGCAGCAACCATTTCCACCTGCTCCCCCACTTTGCGATTGGAAAGAATGACAGCATCCTCGCCCAGTTCGGCACGTACCATACGCAATGCTTCGCGAGAATTTGCAGCCAAAAACGTTTTCGTGTTCATGCCCTACCTCCGACCATAGCTGTCACCCGAACTGTCTTGAAACCGGGTATCTCATCCTGTGAAATCACTTTCAACTGCGGCAGCGAACGTTTAAGGAAACGCGCCAACAAGTCCCTGATCTGTGAAGGCACCATAAGTACCGTAGGGAGTCCCAGTCTTTCCTGATTTTCGGCAGCGGTCCGGGTTTCGCGCAGCAAGGTGTCCGCAAGCCCGGGTTCGATGGCTTGGCTGTTACCCCCTGCCTGCAACGCTTGAACCAGCAGATATTCCAGTTCCTTGTCCATGCCGATGACTTGCAACTCCTGAGTAGACGGGTAGAGCTGTTGCACAATCGCTGGTCCCAGTGCCACGCGCACCTGCATGGTAAGCTGATAAGCATCTTGAGTTTGCCCAGCATATTTGGCCAGCGTTTCCAGAATGGTTCGCATATCACGAATATGCATCCCTTCATCCAACAGGTTCAGCAAGACTTTTTGCACCGTCGCCAAAGGTAACAACTTGGGAACCAGATCTTCGGTCAGTTTTGGTTCCTGTTTGCCCAGATGATCGAGCAGTTGCTGCAGTTCCTGAAGCCCCAGCAACTCGGCGGAATGAGAATGAATGAGGTGGCTCAAATGGGTGGCGATCACCGTGCCCACATCCACTACTGTATATCCCAACGCTTGGGCATGATCCCGCACGGCGCTTTCAATCCAGACTGCAGGCAGACCAAATGCCGGGTCATGGGTGGCATTTCCTTGCAGCGGCCCATTGGCGTTACCCGGGTTGATCGCCAGAAACATGTTGGTAAAAGCCTCTCCAATGCCGATTTCCGCTCCTTTCAAAGTGATGCGGTAGGCGTTGGGACGAAGATCCAGGTTGTCGCGGATATGTATGGCGGGGGGCAGAAATCCGATGTCTTGAGTGAATTTCTTGCGTATCCCCTTGATACGCCGAAGCAGATCGCCATCCTGCGCCTTATCTACCAGTGATATCAGGCGGTAACCCACTTCCAATCCCAGCACATCTACCTGCGAGACATCCTCCCAACTGGCTTCCGGGGTTTCGGTGGTCGTTGTAACAGCCGTGCTGACCTCTGGCACGGATTCACGCTGTCGAGATTGCTGCATCAGAACGTAGGCTCCTCCTCCCAAAACGCTTGCCAACAGCAAGAAGGCAAAATGTGGCATCCCCGGCACCAGCCCCATCGCACCAATAATAGCGCTGGTCAGCAACAGTAGCGGTGGCTGGCTGAACAGCTGTCCAACGAGCTGTTGGCCGATGTTTTCTTCGGTCGTCACCCGACTTACAACCATACCTGCCGCAGTCGAAATGACCAAGGCAGGAATTTGCGCCACGAGGCCATCGCCGATGGTCAACAAGGTGTAATTCTTGGCTGCAGTGGCAACATCCAGATTATGCTGCAGTACCCCAACAATGAATCCACCGACGATATTAATGAGCAAAATGACGATTCCTGCCACTGCGTCCCCGCGTACAAACTTGCTGGCACCGTCCATCGAGCCATAAAAATCGGCTTCCTGCGCGATCGTGACGCGGCGCCGGCGTGCCTCGTCTTCACCAATCAACCCGGCATTGAGATCTGCATCAATGGCCATTTGTTTTCCCGGCATGGCATCCAGGGTAAAGCGTGCACCCACCTCGGCAATTCGTCCGGCACCTTTGGTGATCACCACAAAATTAATGACTACCAGAATCATGAATACGACGATGCCCACTGCGTAGTTTCCACCTACAAGGAAATGTCCGAAGGCTTCAATTACCTTGCCTGCGGCATCCGGGCCGTTATGCCCCTCCAGCAGCACAATACGAGTGGATGCCACATTCAATGATAGCCGCAACAGCGTTGTGATCAGCAATACGGTAGGAAACACCGAAAAATCCAGTGGCTTAAGAGTATTCATACTGACCAGCAGTACCATGATAGCCACGGCGATATTGAAGGTGAAGAGAATGTCGAGCAGAAATGGAGGCAATGGCAACACCATCATCACCAAAACCATCACAATCAGCACAGGCCCAGCCAAACCTCGAACTCCAGCCTGTTTGAAAAAATCCTGCAGAACGGTCAGTAGTTTCATACTTAATGTGTTTGGGCTTCGGGATCGAGTTCAGGAGGAACCATCAAATCGTGCGGCATCAGCGGAATGTCGCCTCCACCAATCTGATAGCGTCGCAACTGGTATACGTAGGCCAGGACTTCTGCAACAGCGGTGTAGAGTAACTCGGGGATCGCCTGTTCGAGTTCAGCATGCTTGTAGAGTGCGCGAGCCAAGGGCGGCGCTTCGAGAATCGGAATATTGTGCTCTCCTGCCATAGCACGGATCCGTTCCGCCAATAAATGCGAACCTTTCGCAACCACAATCGGAGCTCTCATGGTCTTCTCACGATAGCGCAGTGCCACAGCATAGTGCGTTGGGTTGGTCACCACCACATCGGCAGTTGGAATTTCTGCCATCATGCGGCGTCGAGCCATTTCCCGCTGCATGCTACGAATCTTGCTCTTGACTTGCGGGTCGCCCTCGGTTTCCTTGGATTCCTGGCGCACTTCTTCGCGCGTCATCTTGAGCCGCTTGCTATGCTCCCATAGTTGGAACGGCACATCGATCGCCACAATAAATAGCATCCCCCCCATGATTGCCAGGAAGCCATCCCACAGCAGTTGACCCATTGTAGAGACTGCTACGACTATCGGTTGCCCCGCCAGCGACAGGACGGCCTCCTTGTGATGCCAGATTGCCCAGACTCCTGCTCCACCCACCACTACAGCTTTAGCGATGCTCTTGCTCAATTCGATCAACCCCCGCAACGAAAACAATCTTCCCAACCCAACAATTGGATTAAGCCGGGAGAAATCGGGCTGGATGGGTTTCAGGCTAAACAGCCAGCCATTGAGCAGCAGGGGTGAGAGCGCAGCAGTCGCCAAAAGCAGCAAGAGCAAAGGCAGAAATGCCAGGAGCGTCTCAAACGTGAGTGTATAGAACCGCGGAAGCAGCAGGTCTGTCTGAAAAGCGACATCTGCATTCCAGGTCAGCCCATCTTGCAGGAGTTTGAGGAGTTTGTCAGACAAATGAGAACCCATCAGCCACAGCCCGGAACCACCAACCATCAACACGGCATAGGTGAATAACTCATGCGAGCGTGCCACTTGGCCTTCTTCGCGGGCCTGATCCAGGCGCCGCTGCGAAGGATGTTCTGTTTTTTCGAGATCGCTATCTTCTGCCATGAGGGACTCCACTGCTCATGGTCATTATCCAAATTACCAGTCTAATCAAACCGGAGATAAGCAACCTATTTAGGGGGCAATTCTTAGGGGGCAATTCCTTTAGCTGCTTTTATTACCTGAAGCGGTCGGTCTGTTGCCATGTCCGGACAGAACAGGTTCGTACACCGTCCTACCACGCAACTTGAAACAATCTTCGGCATGGTTGAAACGTTCGGAATGACCCGCGTACAGCAATCCTTCCTGACGCAGCAGGGGGGCGAATTTTCTTAAAATCTTGAGCTGCTTGTCGCGATCAAAGTAAATCATGACATTCCGACAAAAGATAGCATCCAGTGGCGCCCGGATCGGCCAGTAATCTTGAAGCAGATTCAGTTGACGAAAGGTCACCAGATTTCGGACTTCCTGCCGCACCTTCACATATCCTGCCGGGACAGTAGCATCCTGGATAAAATAACGCTGCACCAGATTTCGATCCAACTGCGCAACGCGTTCTGTCGGGTAGATACCGACTTTCGCCGTTTCCAGGACTTCAGTATCGATGTCTGACGCGATGATCGTCACGCTAGCCGCTGCGCTCTCCAGCGACTCCATTGCCGTCATGGCCATACTGTAGGCCTCTTCCCCTGTAGCTGCGGCGCTGCACCACAATGCGATGGTGCTCCTGCCTCTCAGTGTGAGCAACTGCTCGGCCAGCATGTCAAAGTGGTGAGGCTCCCGAAAAAATGCGGTGTGATTGGTCGTCAACGCATTGGTGAACGCCTCCCATTCCTTCCGATCACCACGCTCCAGTAGCCGCAGGTATTCGGAAAAGGTATGAATCCCCGTGGCGCGCAAGCGCCTGGAAAGACGTCCGTAAACCAAGTCCAGCTTGCTATCTCCAAGAGAAATACCAGCATGGTCGCGGATCAGGTCGCGAACACGCGCAAAATCCTGAGTCGTGAACTGAAATTCCCGCTCTGGAATATTTTGTCCGTCAGAATTCTTGTTCATGAGCGTGATATTGAGCTATCTGATGAAAAAATCAAAAATATTACGCGATTAACCACTTAACACAGGTATATATATTTGTATAGAGTATTGCCCATCAAGGACTGAAAACGATGAGCAAACTGACCGTAGAACAATTTTTTGAACGTTTCCCTACTGACGATGCTTGCCTGGATCGCATTATGAATGTGTGCTACGGGATGCGCCACACTTGCATGAAATGCAGCGTTGTTGATTCCACTTTCCATCGCCTGGCAAACCGGCGGGCCTATTCCTGCGCTCACTGTGGTGTTCATTTATACCCTTGCGTTGGGACGATATTTCAAGATAGCAGTACCAAACTTCAATTGTGGTTTTACGCAATTTATCTGATTGTGGTCGTCCGCCATGTCGTGAGTGCAAAAGAACTGGAAAGACAATTGGGAGTTACTTACAAATGTGCATGGCGCATGGGCCATAAAATAAGGGAACAAATACAAAAAACTGACTTTCATCGAAAGCTGGTGGAGCTAGTTGAAATTGATGAAGCTTATGTTGCGGCAAACGGCCGGGCAAACGCGGGTACAGAAGAAAAGACCATTGTCGTATAACGTCAAATACCTGTGTTAATGGGATAATTGTAAAAAATTAAAAATAAACCCTAAAGTTTTCCAGTCCAAAGTCGATAAAGTTTCTATGAGCAGGGAGCTGCTTTTTTGCAACTTCTTGAAAAAACGTAGTTTTTTGTATTTTTTGGCTTTACTATAGCCAAAAAATCGGTTTTGGTCGTCCTAAATGTAAGAGAACTTCCTACAACAGAATTGGAAGAAAACCGATTCTGTTTCCCCTTTTCACCCTGCACAATGCAACCCAGGGGTTACATTGTTCATTTCACAAAAGGGGAGTCCGTAATGAATGCCGCTCAGTTGCACAAGGAAATCAAGGAAACCAACCTTTCGTACCTGCTCCTGGCCCAAAGCATGATCAAACAAGATTTGGCAGCGGCGCTTTTTAGACTAGGAATAAGCTCTGAACTGGCTGACTTAATTGCCAGCCTGACCCCAAACCAACTGATCAAGATGGCTGCGTCCAACATGCTGGTATGCCGGTTCCGTTTTGATGAAAGCTTGCTGTTCAATATGATCACGGATTACAGCAAGGATAGATTGATGTCCCAACCCCATGCCGCCATCCTGATCTCAGATCAGCCCGTTGAACAACTTGCTGTTTAAACATCGGCCTCATGGGAGTTTTTATGCGCAACAAAAGCATCATTGCTGAAGCCCAGCAAATCCAGTTTGCGGTCGAAATGATCCAGCTGGGTGCGCGCCTCCAGTTGTTGCAAGAAGAAACTTCACTAAGTCGTGAACGCTTGCTCAAGCTGTACAAGGAAGTAACTGGCCGCTCTCCTTCCAAAGGCATGCTGCCATATTCCACCGATTGGTTCATCAGCTGGCAGCCCAATATCCATTCCTCGTTGTTCATGGGAATTTATCAATTTCTGGCCAAGAATGCATCGCTGCTGTCCGATCTTGAGTTGCTTATCAAAAGCTATCGCCTGTATCTCGAACAAATCGGCGTCAGTGGTAACGAACCCATTCTAAGCATCACCCGCGCTTGGTTTCTGATTCGATTTCTTGATGCGAATATGTTGCAATTGACACCTTGTACCGCTTGCAATGGACACTTTGTAGTACATACCAACGAATTGTACAAAGAATATGTGTGCGGAATCTGCCGTCCTCCCTCACGCGCCGGCAAAACCCGCAGGCTTGCCGCTCAACCGTCTTCCTTCCCTGAACCGCCCTGCAAAATCACATAAAGTTTCCCGCAGAATAGCCGCTAATCCTCCGGAAGGCGTGGTTTACGCCTTGCGTTACATCGCCAGCCTTCGGAGTTCAAGTCATGCTTGTCGTAGCCGGATATGTAGTGGTCGTTGTCGCCGTTTTTGGTGGATTTGTGCTAGCAGGAGGGCACTTGGCTGCCCTACTCCAACCCGTTGAGCTCCTGATGATCGCTGGCGGGGCAGTGGGCGCCTTTTTTGTAGGAAACTCTCCCAAAGCCGTAAAATCCACCCTCAAAGCCTTCCCCAGCGTTTTCAAGAAGTCAAAGTACAGCAAAGACATTTACATGGAACTCATGGCCCTGCTATACGAACTGCTGGGTAAAATGCGCAAGGAAGGATTGATGTCGATTGAAAGCGATGTTGAAAGACCCACAGAAAGCCCGTTATTTTCTAAATATCCAAAAATTACTTCAGACCACCATATTATTGAATTTTTGACGGATTATTTACGCATCATGGTCAGCGGCAACCTCAATTCCATGGAAATCGAGAACCTGATGGATGTGGAAATTGAAACGCACCACCACGAAATCCTGATCCCATCTCATGTCATCACTAAAATGGGGGATGGACTGCCTGCCTTCGGAATTGTGGCGGCCGTCATGGGCGTGGTGCATACCATGGAGTCCGTTGGTGCTCCGCCTGCAGAGCTAGGCATCATGATTGCCCGAGCGTTGGTCGGCACGTTTTTGGGCATTCTGCTGGCGTATGGCTTTATTGGGCCATTGGGCACCTTGCTGGAACAAAAAGCTGAAGAATCCACAAAAATGTTTCAAACCATCAAGGTTACCCTGCTGGCCAGCCTCAACGGCTATGCTCCTGCCATGGCGGTCGAATTTGGACGGAAGGCACTCAACTCCACTGAGCGTCCTGGTTTCAGTGAATTAGAAGATCATGTCAGGCAAAAACGCTGAGTGCGCTCTGAGAGAATAAGTTGATGTCCAGTGACGACAAGCGCCCCATTGTCATCAAGCGCATCAAAAAAATTTCCGGTGCACATCACGGTGGTGCCTGGAAAATTGCCTATGCCGATTTCGTGACGGCCATGATGGCTTTCTTCCTGCTGATGTGGTTGATCGGCTACGCAACTAAAGGTGAATTGCAGGGTATCCAAGATTATTTCAAGACCCCGCTGAGGGTGGTGCTGGAAGGGGGAGCAGGCAGCGGTGACAGCTCCAGCCTCATCAAAGTGGGCGGCAAGGATTTGACGCGCAGCGAAGGGCAAATCAATCGAGGAGATCTGCAGACAGAAAAGAGAATCGTCAGCGCCAAGGCGGCCCAAGAAGAATTCCAGCGTAGTGAACGCGAAAAAGAACTGAACAAACTGAAAGAGCTCAAAGCGAAAATTGAAATGGCGGTCCAATCCAATGACAATCTGAGTAAGTTCAAAAATCAGATCCTGCTCGACATTACCAGTGAAGGCCTTCGAATCCAGATCGTCGATGAAAAAAACCGCCCCATGTTCCGTCTCTGGAGCGCTCAACTGGAGCCTTATACCCGGGATATCCTGCACGAAATCGGCAAGACATTGAATCAAGTGCCCAACCGGATCAGCCTGTCCGGGCATACCGACGCTCATCTATACGCTTTGGACAAATCCGGCTACAACAACTGGGATTTATCTGCAGATCGTGCCAACGCGTCGCGTCGCGAACTGATCGCTGGAGGCATTGACCCAAACAAGATTGCCAGGGTGGTTGGTCTTTCTTCGGCAGTCCTGCTCAATCCGAAGGACCCGCTCGATCCCATTAATCGCCGCATCAGTATCATCGTCATGAACAAGCTGGCCGAGGAATCAGCCCAACATGACGGCGGTGTCCTTGAAGTGGATGCAGGTAGTGCCGGAACTATCAGCAGCCACAAGCCATCCACGACACCCGATTCAGCTACGCTGACAGCTCTCCCTTCCCTCGCGCATTAAAGTTTCTGCTGGACTAGCCGAAACAACACTACAACTGTCGAAATATGCGCCACCAAGCCGGTCTGGCTGAGCGAAAGGGATCAGGGGATAGACATAATGAGTTGGTGGCATGGCTTATCGCTCAAGAATAAGCTACAAATTCCGATTCAGCTGATCATCTTGGTGATCCTGCTCGTTGCACAGCGCCTGATATTTAACCAGTTTGAACAGCGTACGCTAGAAGAATCCCGGCAGAAAGCCATCGTTTCTGCCGATGGTGTCATCAATGGTCTCAACATCATGATGGAAACCGGCGTGATCAGCGACAAGGAAAACCGCAAACTGTTCATTACCAAAATGGGTGCCTCGTCCAATGTCAGCGAACTGCGCGTCATACGCAATCAGCAGGTATCAGATCAATACGGACCAGGCATGCCGGAAGAAGCAGCCAAAGATGCCATGGATCAAGCGGCCCTGGACAGCGCCAACATTCAGACTTCTCTGCAGGGGGCTGGTAACAAAAAAACTCTGAGAGTCGTCGTACCCTTCATCGTCTCCACCAATTTTCGCGGTACCAACTGTCTGCTTTGCCATCAGGTCAAAGTAGGAAGCGTAAATGGTGCAGCCAGTATCACCCTGGATCTACAGAACGAGTACGAGCTGATTGAGAACGCCAGCATGCTGCTGTGGGGATGCCAGATTACCATGCAACTTGTTTTGTACTTTATCCTCGGATGGAGCATCAGTCGAATTACGCGTCCAACAAGAGAACTGCAACAGACGATGCGCACCATGCTTGCAGATAGGGATCTCACCCGCCGTGCATTGGTACGCAGCGGAGATGAAATCGGCCAAACAGCCAAAGCTTTTAACTCATTCGTCGAAGGGTTCCAGCGCATCCTTACCCAGCTTCAGGGCTACTCTGATCGAGTTTCTGCTTCGGCACGCGCGCTATCAGAAAATGCGAGTACCGTAGAAACCAGCACACGCAAGCAAAGCGAAGAGGCCGCTCATGCTTCTGGCCTGGTGGAATCCATGAGCCAGAGCATCGCTTCGGTCGCCGTAAATGCACATGATGTCGCTAAACTCTCCCAGGAAAGCTTGCAGCGCGCCCAATTGGGACGACAAAATTTACATGAAATGATGAGCGAAATAGAACACGTCGAATCTACCGTCAAAGAGATGACTCGCTCGGTCGGTGACTTCGTGAAAAGCACGCAGTCCATTACGAGCATGACGCAACAAGTGCGCGACATTGCCGAACAGACCAATCTGCTGGCCCTGAATGCAGCCATAGAAGCAGCTCGGGCAGGCGAACAGGGGCGGGGTTTTGCAGTGGTTGCTGATGAAGTGCGCAAATTGGCTGAGAAATCGGCGCTTTCTGCCAACCAAATCAATGTGGTCACGCAGCAGTTGAGTGGACAGAGCAGTCAGGTGGATCGAAGCGTGCAAAGCGGGTTAAATTCTCTTCAAAGCAGTCGTACCCATATGCAAGCTGTGGCGGACGTGCTTACTGAATCCACTGAAACAGTCAACAACGTCAGCAAAGGTGTAGATGACATTTCAGCCTCGGTCAACCAACAGAAAATTGCCAGCCAGGATATCAGTCGCGACCTGGAACAAATGGCATCGATGGCCGAAGCCAACACTGCAACTATCAAGAGTACGGTTCAGGCGGTTAAAGAAATGGAAATACTAGCCGCAAACCTCAGTGAAGCCGGAAGCCAATTCAAGGTATAACGGGATAGATCATGTCTGAATTGCTCACAAATGTGGACGCCAGAACCAAACTGGCAGGGACCAACAAGCTGGAGATCCTGATGTTCACGCTGGGTACGGATCGCCATACCGGCCGTCGTGAAACCTTTGGTATCAATGTGTTCAAGGTACGCGAAGTGCTGCGTGCCCCTGTCATTACTCAGGCTCCGGACATGCCACCGGCCGTGGAAGGCATGGTAAGCCTGCGCGGTGTGCTGGTTCCAATCATCGACCTGGCCAAGTACTCTCGCGCAGAAGTCATTGCAAAGCCCGAGATCATGATCGTCACAGAATACAACGGCCATGTTCAGGGGTTTCTGGTGGAGTCCGTGGATACCATCCTTCGTTTGGACTGGTCTTCCATGAAAGTCCCTCCCGGCATGATGAATTCCAACCTAGGAGGCTTGGTAACGGCTGTCACCGAACTGCCCGACGGCCGGCTGGTCATGATGCTGGACGTAGAGCGTGTACTCGCCGAAACCACCCATGTTGGCGAGGACGAAATGATCTTCAAGAACGTCCAACCCCTGGCGCTGGCCAATCGTCGCGTCTTCTATGCTGATGACTCCTCGGTGGCGCGAAGGCAGATTGAACGCACCCTGGACGCCATGCAAGTTAAAGGCATCGCCGCCATCAACGGGCATCAGGCTTGGCTGGAGTTGCAGAAGATGGCAGATTACGCCGATTCTGTCCACATTCCCGTTAAAGATCTGGTTCACGTCATTCTCACCGATGTGGAAATGCCGGAGATGGACGGCTATATGCTGACGCGCAAGATCAAGGATGACAAACGTTTTGCCGAAATCCCGATAGTGATGCATTCCTCTCTCTCCGGCAGTTCCAACCACCAATTGGGCAAGGCGGTCGGTGTGGATGAGTACGTCTCCAAATTTGAACCCAATCTCCTGGCGCAAACATTAGCGCGTCTATTAATGAAGTAATGGAAGAGATCATGAGCCTAGTCGACTATCGTTCCGCCATGACAAAAAACCATCCCTCTAGTGCTTCGGAGGTTGAGGTTGGCGCAGGCTTGTTGGATGCCGTTGATGCTCGCACCAACTTGGCTGGATCCAATAAAATGGAAATTTTGCTGTTCTCGTTGGGCACCCATGAACATTTCGGTATTAATGTCTTCAAGGTACGTGAAGTAACTAACGCCATGAAAGTCACTCGAACCCCCAATATGCCTGAAGGAGTTGCCGGAATAGTCAGTTTGCGTGGCCACATCATTCCAGTGCTGGATCTGGCCAATTACATGAGACTCGAAAATGCTACACAGCACGAACGATCCACCATGATGGTGACGGAATACAGTCGCCATACGCTGGGGTTTCTGGTCCAGGGGGTCAATCGCATTATCCGGGTGGATTGGGACAAGGTTCACGCACCCGAAAATACGATGGCTGGCGGTGGCAACCTGATCTCCGCTATTACAGAATTACCCAGTGGCGATCTGGTCTCCCTTGTGGATGTGGAACAAGTCCTGGCTAACGCGCTTGGCGAAGACGTGGTCGGCGCAGTCACTAAAATCGAAAGAGGCCATGAATTGTGCGTCTTTTTCGTGGACGACTCGTCGGTCGCACGCAAGACAATAAGTGAACTCCTTGACAAAATGGGGGTAAAGCACCTGCGCGCCAACAATGGACGAGAAGCTTGGGAGCGCTTGCAAGGGATGGCTGATAGCGCTGGACATGTCGGAACACCATTGCGTGACCAGATCCAAGTCATTCTGGTGGATGCTGAGATGCCAGAAATGGATGGCTATGTGCTGACGCAGAATATCAAAGCCGATAACCGCTTTGACGGAATACCAGTAGTCATGCACTCGTCATTATCGTCTCAGGCCAACCGGACCATGGGCAACCGGGTTGGCGTGGATCACTACGTAGCCAAGTTTGATGCGGCCATGCTATCTGATACCCTGCGCCCCTTGTTGACATAAAGTTTTCGATTGGAGACACAGCGTGGTTGACGCAAACATAAAATTTCTGGTCGTAGACGACTTCTCTACTATGCGCCGCATTGTTCGTAATTTATTGAAAGAATTGGGCTTTAACAATGTTCAGGAAGCCGAGGACGGAATTGATGCGCTGCAAAAACTGAGCGATGGCAACTTCGATTTTGTGGTTTCAGATTGGAACATGCCCAACATGACCGGCATCGAATTGCTGCGAAAAGTGCGATCCGACCCTGCGCTCAAACATTTGCCAGTGTTGATGGTCACTGCTGAAGCCAAGCGCGAAAACATTATCGAAGCGGCCCAAGCCGGTGCCAGCGGTTACATCGTTAAACCCTTTACCGCTGCCACGTTGGACGAGAAACTCAAGAAGATTTTCCAGAACATGCAGAAGTGAGCCAGAATATGACTTCAAATTCAGCCGAAAATCAAGACACCGATAACCTGGAAGCGCTGTTTGACAGCATCATTGCGTCCACCCAGGTCCCTGCCAGCCTGGCCGCTTCCAAGTCAGAGTCTACGGTCGGCTCCGAAAGAGTTTTCAACCGATTGGGGCAGTTGACCAGGTCATTGCACGACAGCCTGCGTGAACTCGGGTTTGATAAGAATATTGAATCGATGGCTTCTACCATTCCTGATGCGCGTGAGCGTTTAAGCTATGTAGCCACCATGACAGAGCAGGCCGCTGAACGCGTCCTGAACGCCACGGATGCTGCACAACCGATCGCGAACAATCTCGAAAGTGAAGCCCGCCAGTTAGCTACGAGTTGGCAAAAACTCTTTGATCGCGAGCTCGACGTAGAACAATTCAAAACGCTGGCAACCAGAACTCGTGCTTATCTGATAGAAGCACCAAAACAAGCCAAAGCCATCAACAGCTATTTGATGGAAATTATGATGGCCCAGGATTTTCAGGATCTGACAGGGCAGGTGATCAAAAAAATCGTCGACGTCACTCAGCAAATGGAACAACAACTGGTGGCGTTGCTGGTGGAAAATGCTCCCCCTTCAGCCAAGATAGATAGCGCTGGATTGCTCAACGGCCCCGTGATCAATCCTCACAACAGAACTGACGTCGTGACCAGCCAAGATCAAGTGGATGATCTGCTGGAAAGTTTAGGATTCTGAAATGAATGATTTCGCAGGCATGGAAGAGCTGTTGCAGGATTTCCTTCAGGAATCCTCTGATTTGTTGTCCGACGTGGACAGCAAGCTTCTTAGCCTGGAACAATCTCCCAACGACAGCGGTCTACTCAATGACATCTTTCGCGGATTTCATACCATCAAGGGCGGCGCAGGTTTTCTGAATGCCCATGAACTGGTTTCCCTTTGCCATCTGACCGAAAATCTGTTTGAACATCTGCGTAAATCTGAACTGAGCCTGAATGCCGAAATCATGGATGCCATTTTGGCAGCGACCGGCGAGATTCGGCACATGTTCGGTGCGCTGGGCCAGGGCGTGCAACCTTCTGCGGCTCCTTCTGAACTGGTTGCCTTTCTTCAAGCTGCCATCGAAGGCAAATCAACCACCACTAAAACCAAAGTATCCACACCTTCGAGGCCCGACTGGAACCAGCTCTACGAAGCACTGACAGGCCCGACCTCCGGCGCTTCCGTGTCACCCCTCTCGTCAGTGACATCAGCAGCAGATTCATCCAAGCCCAAGTCACCTGAGCTTTCTGTAGCCACCACGGTCACCCCTGCACCAGCTTCTGAACCAAAAATTGACGAAGCACGTCTCAAGATCGAAGCATTTGGCCGTCGTGCATCTGACGTTCCAGGAAGCAGTGCCCCGCCTGCTGGAAGGCGCGAAGCGGAAAACGTCAAGGAAAACACCATCCGTGTGGATACTGAACGCCTGGATCAGGTTCTGAATCTGTCCGGAGAAATTGGCTTAACCAAAAACCGTCTCAATCAACTACGCACGGAAATTCTGCTGGGCACTACGGATACGGCCACCCTGCGCGCATTGGATGAAGCGGTTAATCAGCTGGATATGCTGGTAGTCAGCCTGCAGAACTCAGTCATGAAAACCCGGATGCAACCTATTGGCCGCTTGTTCAAAAAATTCCCCCGCCTGGCGCGCGACCTGGCACGTCAGCTGGGTAAAGAAGTTGAATTGGTTCTCTCAGGTGAAGAAACCGAGATCGACAAAACCATGATTGAGGACCTCAATGATCCCCTGGTCCACCTCATTCGCAATGCCGTCGATCACGGCGTGGAGAATCAGGAACAACGCGCTGCTGCTGGCAAGCCCGTCAAAAGTCTGATACAGCTGCAGGCGCGACAGTCGGGTGATCACATCATTATCGTCATTGCCGATGATGGCAAGGGTATGCATCCAGACACTATTCGTGCAAAAGCCATTGAGAAGGGATTGATCAGCGCCGAAATTGCGAATAACCTGGATGAAGCCCAGTGCCTCGAACTGATTTTTCTGCCCGGGTTCTCGACCAAAGATCAGATCTCCAGCGTTTCGGGACGCGGTGTCGGCATGGATGTGGTTAAAACCAATATTCAGAAGTTGAATGGCACGGTGGCTATCCGCTCAGCGTCGGGCAAAGGCACCGAACTGACCATTTCTTTGCCACTCACCCTGGCCATTCTGCCGGTGCTGCTAATCCGGCTAGGCGATCAAACCTTTGCTACGCCCCTGTCCATGGTACGTGAAATCATTTCCATCAAGACGGAACACCTGCAGTATGTGGGCGGCAAAGCCAACATGGTGGTACGCGGAGAAGTTTTGCCGGTCGTTTCCCTGGCCAGTATGATCGGCTGGGAAGAATCCAATGCCTCAGAAGTGGGAGTGCTGATGCATGTGGACAGCCACAGTTTCATTCTGTCTGTGGATGGGTTTGATGGACACGATGACGTGGTTATCAAGTCCATGGACACTTTCCGTCCAAAAGGGGTTGCTGGTGTCACCATGTCCAGCAACGGTGAAATCGTTCTGATTCTCGACATCAAGGAACTGCTTGGAATGACACCAGTCACACACTGAACCGGGTTATTTTTTCTTTTCAAGCCGTTGTCGGAGCGCTTCACAGGGATCGGGCCGGCTCTCCGGTCGAACCCAATAGACGCTGTTGTAGACGGATTCTGGATCAAAAGACTGTGGCTCCCCTTGTTCCAGAACGGCCACACTGATGACGCGGGCCTGGGGTGCCAGTTGCTGCAACCAAACGGGTACGGCCAAATCGTTGCGCAGGTGTCCATTGCCTGCCAATAGCACCACGGGGAGTCCTGACCGTTGATGCATGGCAATCATGGCTTGTGCCATCTCGAAATCACGCGCACGCTGCGCCATCGCCATGGCCGGCAGTTGATCTTCCGGCATCAGGTTGCAGTGCCCTTCCCGAACTTCCTGCAACAGGGACTCGCGTTGTACAGCGCTCCATCGGATGGGTTCGGGAGGCGCAGGACGGGACCCACGCATCACTGCCCCCAATTGGGTTCGAGACAAATTGGCCGCTACTACAGGCAAATCACTCTGCAACGCCAGTTTCAGCACCGGCTCGTAAAGGGGCCATTTCCATCCCTTGAAATTGAATCCCGCCGCTTCTGCGATGGTCTTTAATGCCTCAGCGTCTGCGGGAGCATGGGATGATTTCCAGCGCTGAACGGCCCCATCCAGCAACTTTTGGGATTCCAGATCAAATTGTTCAAAGGCCAGGGCCACCCGACGCTGCTGAA
>VFSW01003408.1_pt1 | contig 23860 bp, 23 predicted proteins | sample 5358111 | NCBI WGS metagenome assembly VFSW01 (sample SAMN11554181, study PRJNA540505) | mine drainage metagenome | isolation source: sediment from site ElyBrook_90M | place: USA: Ely Copper Mine, Vershire, VT | collected 2017
CGCGGCCGTCGAGGCTGCCACAGTTGGGACCAACTGGATTTTTGCACAGATGGAGGATATCCCCCGCGACCAGCGCTGGGGCCGGATCGCCGAGGGCTCGGGGGAGGATCCATTTTTAGGGATGGCGATGGCCCGGGCAGCGGTACGCGGCTTCCAGAGCGGCGAGCTGCCCGGTGGACGGCGCATTTCCGCCTGCCCCAAGCACTACGCCGGCTACGGCGGGGCGGAAGCCGGGCGCGATTACAATACCGTAGACGTGTCCGAGCGTACCCTGCGTGACGTCTACCTGCCGCCATTCCGGGCCGCCTTCGAGGCCGGGGCAGGCAGCACGATGAGCGCCTTTAACGAAATCGGCGGCATTCCCGGCACCTGCAATCCCTTCCTGCTGCGCACCGTCCTGCGAGAAGAATGGAACTGGCCGGGAGCCGTGGTCAGCGACTTCAATGCCATTGGCGAGCTGGTGCAGCACGGCGTGGCAAAGGATGCCCGCGACGCCGCCCGCCTGGCGGTCCTGGCAGGGGTTGACCTGGACCTGGATAGCGGCACTTACACCCGCTACCTGGAAGGACTGGTGGAGGATGGCAGCGTGCAGGTTGCAGTACTGGATGAGGCGGTGAGGCACGTCCTGCGTTTGAAGCTGCGCCTGGGCCTGTTTGAGAATCCGTACACCGACGAAACTATTTCTCAGCAGTACATATTGAACCCTGAGTTCCGTGCCCTGGCGCTGGAAGCCGCCCGCCAGTCGATGGTGCTGCTCAAGAACAATGGCCATCTTCTGCCGCTGCCCGCAAACGGCCGGCGTGTGGCGTTGATCGGCCCGCTGGCCGATAACCGGGCCGACCTGCTCGGCACCTGGGCCGTCACCGGCCAGTCAGCCGACGTGGAAACTGTGCGAGAAGGACTCGGGAAATACCTGGCAGCCGGTTCGCTGGCGTACGTACAGGGCTGCCCGTCCGGGGAAGATCAAGAACCGGACATCGCTGGGGCGGTTCTCGCTGCACGTGAGGCCGACGTGGTGGTGCTGGTGGTCGGCGAAGGAGCTGGACTGAGCGGCGAGTCCCACTCGCGGGCCCGCCTGGGGCTGCCGGGCCGCCAGCAGGACCTGGTGGATGCCCTGGCTGCCACTGGCAAACCACTGGTGGTGGTTTTAATGTGCGGGAGACCGCTGGTAGTGCCCGAACTGGTCAAAAAAGCGGATGCGCTGCTGCTGGCCTGGCACGGCGGAATTCGGGCCGGGCAGGCCGTGGCAGATATCCTGTTCGGAGCTGTCAACCCTTCGGGTAAGCTGACTGCCTCCTGGCCGCGGGCGGAGGGACAAATACCCGTATATTATGCGCATAAATCCACCGGACGCCCGGCTGAGGGCCGCGGCACCACTCAGTTTTATGAACCCTTCCGCTCCACCTATCTGGATATTCCCAACACCCCGCTCTTCGCCTTTGGTGAAGGCATGAGCTATACCCATTTTGGTTACAGCAACCTGGAAGTGACTGCACCTGAAGTGCCAATGGATGGCGCCCTGGAGGCAGCCGTCCGGGTAAAAAATAACGGTGAAATAACCGGGGTGGAGACCGTTCAGCTTTACGTGCGGGACGTGACTGCTGGGGTGACCCGCCCGGTCAAGGAATTGAAAGGCTTTCAGCGAGTTCCCCTGGAACCTGGGGAGGAACGCCAGGTTCGCTTCAGAGTGCCTGCGGCTGAGCTTGGCTTTCATGGGTTGGAAAATAAGTACGTTGTTGAGCCTGGTGAATTCATGGTGTGGATCGGCCCGGATTCGACCGGCGGCCTGGAGGGAAAGTTTACCCTGCTGCCCTGATCCTGTCCATCGGGCCACGCCTTCCAGTGAATGCTGTTCTCGGCTTTTCTACAGGGAGTGGCCGGTTTCAACTGCACCCATGGCCTTGAGAGCCGCCCATTCAGCCGCATTGAGGCCAGTTACCCCGCCAATGTTCATCCGCTCGTATGGACGGTCGATCAGTATGCGTTCCAGCACCTCACCGGTTTTAGCATCCGCAAGCAGGGTGGTTCCTTCTTCGTCGCTGCTGGCCAGGTAGCGCTCATCGGCGCTCAGGGCAAACCCCCACACCCGGGTAGTGTGTCCCTTAACCGCCACCGGCTCGCCTAGAATCCCCTCTGGATTAGCCCGCCAGAGATATACGTTCTCACCCCCGCTGCCGGTAGCAACCAGTTTTCCATCTCTGCCAATCGCCAGCGCCCGAGTGCGGTTTCCCTCAACAGAATTTGGATCAGAACGCAGGCATTCACCTGATTCGAGATCCCAGGCCATGAGTAACGGTTGGCTGCTGGCGGTGTAAAGGATCTTTCCATCATCGCTGAAGCGGATGGCCCCTACCGGGTCGCTGCCATGCTGTAAAATACGTTTTACCTGCCCGCTTTCTATGTTCCACAGGATAACCGCCCCGCCAGTGTGCCCGCTGGCAATGGTCTTGCTGGCGGGGTCGAAAGCCAGTGTCCAGATATCTTCCTGGGTGTCAAACAATTTGACCCTTTCAGCGTCCGCCCCCTGGCGGGCATCCCAGATAATAATTCCATAGGGGGTACCACCGGTGGCAAGGAATGAACCGTCCTGGCTGAATGTCACGCACCACATCTGGCCGATATTATCTACAAATGTCTTTATGCAGTTGAGCGAGGCTGTATCCCAAATCCGAACGGCCCGATCGTCCCCTACCGTCGCAAAGCTTTTCCCGTCTTGACTGAATTCTACCGACCAGATGGGACCCGTATGACCCAGGAACGTAGCGAGGTACCGGCGGCCGGACACGTCCCAGATGCGGATCCTGCCGCTGGCGTCTCCTTGCAGGAGCAGGTTGTTATCTGGACTGAAGGCATCGGCCGCGATCATCCGGTTGTACCCTTCAAAAACCCGCAGTAATTTCCCGCTTTCCACATTCCAGAGCTTGATATTCTCACCAAATGACAGGGTTGCCAGCAGTCCACCGCGGCTTGTGGAAATGTCACTGACCAGATGCTGGTGCCCAACCAGCATCTTGATATGCCTCATTTGTAATTCACCGCTTATCTGCCAGAGCTCTACCGAGCCATCTCTTCCGCCGCTGATCAAAATATCTCCCTCGGGGTTGAACGCCACCGAAGTGGGGCTGTTAGAGCGGCTGTTAAGACTGGCGATGCGTTCCCCGCTGTTAACGTCCCAAAGAATGATGTGCGTATCCTGTTCGCAGCAGCTTGCCAGCCATCGTCCATTGGGATGGAAAGCTACCTTGATCACCCCTTTAGAGGGATGCGGCAGTACCCGCAGCAGGGCACCGCTGGCAGCATCCCACACATGGATGTTTTCTTCGTCGGCTGCCGAAACCAGCAGTTGACCATCCGGGCTGAAGGCCAGCGACCAGATGCGGGAGATATGCCCTTTCAGAATTTGGACCAGAGTATTCTGCTGGATATCCCAGATCCGCACTTGAGTGTCGGTCCCGGCACTGGCCAGAAGCTTCCCGCCAGGATGAAAGGCTACCGTGTGAACCCAGGCCCGGTGACCCTCAAAGGTATGCAGGTGGCGCCCGGTGGCAACGTCCCACAGGCTTACCCGGCCGTGATAATGACTGCTCGCCAGGATGGTTTCATCGGGGCTTAAAGCCAGAGACCAGGCCCGTCCCGCATTGGTTACCGTCCAGAGCGGTTTTCCGTCGGCTACATTCCAGCAGCGGATATGTCCATTGAGCGTGCTGGCCACCAGCAAGGCGCCGCCCGGGCTCAGGACGATAGCACTGATAGTTTCAAGGGGTTCGGTAAAGCGCGAATCGCTGAAACCGGCCCCAAGGAAATTAGAATCCTGGGCATCGATGCCCTGCAAGAACACCTGGCGCAGCGCCAACCCGGAAAAATCCTCGCCGCGGATATTCCCATTAAGCTGCGCCAACAAATTGAGCAGGTTGCCGCCGGCATATTCCTGGGCGTCGCGGGGCTGGCCGCGTACTTTGTGGACCAGGTTTCGCAGGTGTTCTGCAAGCACATCCTGGCTGCCAAAATGGCGCTTCAGCAAAGCCAGAACCGGTCTGAGGATCATCCGCACCTGGCTGTCGCGGATTTGATCGATACTCTGACTCTTAATCAACGAAAACTGGGTGATCAGGTTCAACTTACCATTACTGATTTCATCCGCCACCCTGGCGACCAGGCGGTCGGTCATAAATTCGAGGAGCACCGGCAGCAAGGAAAAGAAAGCCCCCTGTTCGCTGCGTTCGATCAGCGAGCGCTGCAGGAGGGACCTGAGGCCGGATAGGATTTCCTGGTTGGGGATGCCCGTCAGGAAATCGCTGCGCAGAGTATTCAAGTCCAGTGGATCACGCTCGATCGCCAGCCAGAAAAGGATTCCCTGTTCCAGCACCGAGAGGTGCTCGAACTGGTTGCTCAAAAGCTGGTTAAGGGTGTGCAGGGTAACGGGCGCTTCCTTCAAAAATGCTGCCAGGTCTCCGTTAAAGAGGTCTCGCACGGTGGCCGCGGCAATCTTCAATGCCAGGGGGTTGCCCGTGTAATAATTAATAAACACGTCCCAGGTACCGGAAGAACCGACCAGGCCCCGATCGGTGAGTAACGACTGCCCGGCGGCACTGGTCAAACCTGGCACCTTCAATATCCGCACAGGTGAATTTTTCCCTTCAATCATTTCCAACTCAGCCGGCCACTCCCGGCTGGTGAGGATCAGGCAGCTCTGATGGCGGGCCTGGGCCATGATCTGGAAAAAGCGCTGATATTCCTCAAAGCCTTCTCTGTAAAAGCCGGAAAGATTTCCGGCGCGGTGGAGCGTTTCGACATTATCGAGAATAAGCAAGCAGCGGTGCTGCTGAAGCAGCTCCAGGATGGACGGGGGAAAGGATCTGGAACATTTCCAGCAGCAGGTCTGGCAATTCCGGGGCGTTATGCAGGGATCGCCAGATGATATATTCGAAATGGGTGGCGTACTCCTGGGCGAATTTGACCGCCAGAGTAGTCTTGCCGATCCCGCCCATGCCCAACACCGCCACCACGCGGCAGCGCTCATCGATCACCCAGTGAGCCAGCTCTGCGATCTCGTTCTCACGGCCGAAAATCTGGATGACATCCGGGGCGTCGCCCCAATCGATGCGTGCGGCATGCGGAGCAATCCCCACTTTTCCTGGCGCGCCTGGCATACAAGCCGGTCTCTCCTGGTGCTGGATCAGGTCGTTGAACCAGTAGGTATCGAACACTGATTTGCGGCGGGCAGCGCTTTCATCCGCCTGGGCCCACAGGGCAGTGGCTTCGTCACTTTCCAGGCCGTGGGTGAAGGAGCCTTGCTGCAGGTAATAAGCAATCAGGTTTTTCAGATGGATCGAATCCGGGAAAGTTGCGCCACCTTCCCAATTCTGGATTGTCCGCCGCGAGACAGCCAGAGCATCGGCCACCTCTATCTGGGTCAGGCCAATTTTCTCGCGCAGATTCAGAATCATCTGACCGAAGCGATAATCTGTGACCTTATACTGGCGGTGTCCTGTCATGGTAATTTCGCTGCTGTCTCCCTTTGACGCTACTCATTGCGGGTGTGATTGCACGTCTATTTAAAAAAGCCAGGACAGCGGTCGGAGACCCGTAATTCCTTAAAGATAATACCATAATAACCAGCGGCTGGTAAAAATCGGCGCCGACTGCCCTTGGCCAATTCATCTACCAACATTCCCAACGATCTTACTTTATCCATCAAAGCTTACACTTGACATTTCTTCACCCAATAGATATACTGAATATAATCAGTATAAACTATATAGTCATTCCTTCCAGCTATAGGTTGGTCCTGGCTGCGAAAAAAGCCGAAAAGCAATTAATTATGAACATGATCGAAGTCAATCATCTGACGAAGAAGTTTGGGGAGATCACCGCGGTCGACAGCCTGACCTTTCACGTGGGCGAAGGCGAGGTATTCGGCCTGCTCGGGCCTAATGGAGCCGGGAAAACCACCACGATCCGAATGCTATGCTGCCTGATTTCCAGGACCAGTGGAGAGGCGCGCATCGCAGGCTATCCAATTGGGAACGGCGCCGATTCTCTGACGATCCGGAAATTGATCGGATTGGTCCCCGACAATAACGGCCTGTACGAAGAACTGACCGCCTATGAGAATCTAGATTACTACGGAAAACTGTATGAATGCCCTGAAGCGCAAAGAAAAGAGAGGATTGAGTATTTTCTGAAGATGATGGATCTGTGGGAAAAGCGGAATCAACCTGTCAGTGAATTTTCAAAAGGCATGAAGCAGAAGGTCGCCATCTCCAGGGCGCTGATCCATGATCCAAAGCTGCTTTTTTTTGACGAGCCAACCGCCAACCTGGACCCGGAAGCATCCAAAATGGTCCGAGATTTCATCCTGAAGCTCAAAAAAGACGGAAAAACGATTTTCATCAATACCCACAACCTGGACGAGGCTCAGCGGATCTGCGACCGCATCGGAATATTGAAGACCAAACTGCTGGCGGTAAACACACCGGAACAATTGGAGACATCCACCTGGGGGACCAGCAAGACGGTATTCCAGGTAGAGCAAGTCAACGACCAGATTCTCGAGGCAGTTCGCACTCTCAATCCCGGGAATATTGGCGTTGAAGACAATAAAATCATCCTGGTCCTTGCCGATCCATTGAAGCAAAACCCTGATGTTGTGCAGCAGATCATTTCGGCCGGCGGCCGCATCCAATACATCACCCAGCTCAACCCCAGTTTGGAAGAGACTTATATCAAGGTTATCCAGGAAACAAAATGAGACTATCCAAAGCCTGGATCGTTGCATCCAAGGATTTTAAAACGTTTACAAAGAGGAAGAGCATCCTCTATACGATCATCTATTTCGAGTTGATCGTCTCAATCGGCCTTCCGTTCCTTGTACGGTTCGTCGCCAACAGAAACAAAAATGTACCCGCCGCGTCCATCCTTCCGACCCTGCTCGATGCCTTCTCATTCCTATACGTAATTGGTGCTGCCCTGGCGCCCCTGGGGATCGCCGCGTACAGCCTGGTCGGTGAGAAAGTCCAAAAAAGCCTGGAACCCCTTCTGGCAACCCCGACGACCGACGAGGAAATCCTGGCCGGAAAAAGCATCGCCGCCTTCTTGCCCGCCATTGCCGCTACCTATATCGGTGCCCTGATCTTTACTGTCCTGATGGACCTGTTCACTCACAGCATGCTAAATTACGATTATTTCCCCAACTCGAACTTTGCCATCATCCTGTTCCTGCTGGCTCCACTGGCCTGCATCCTTAGTGTTGGCTATAACATCCTGGTTTCTTCAAGGGTGAACGACGTCCGCACCGCCCAACAGCTCGGCACGCTGGTCCTTATTCCCTTAGGCGCTGTGTATCTGCTATCTGAATTAAAAGTGTTCTCGTTGACCACGGACAATATGTTGATCCTGGCGGCGGTTTTGGCCGTCATCGATGCGGTCGTCTTCTACCTGGTCAAGGCGGCATTTCGGCGAGAAGAAATCCTGACAAAGTGGAAGTGAGGGATGATCGTATTTTTTCTACTCTTTCCACCTCAATCCTTAATCATAACGGAGGCACGCCTTTATGCTTAAGCTTAAAAGGACAATTCTTTTGGACATCGTGCAGGGATTTCTTATCGGTGTCGGGCTGGCATTCGTTACGATACTATTCATTCTTCCCAACTTCTATGTCACGAAGGTCAACGGCTGGACTACCATGTTCGGGTGTGGTGAGCCTAACAATGGGATTCTTTTGCGTGCCGCGTGTGCCGTCAAATTTTCAGGCCCAATAAACGTACCCCAAGAGGCGATGTATTGGACGACGAGCACAGATGGCAAAGGGCTTGCCCTTTCTGGAGCGCACGACTACATCCTGCACTTCCCGGCAGGTGGTCTTCCACCGAACAACGCATTCTGGTCGCTCACGATGAGCGATGCAAAAAACCAATTTGTGCCGAATTCGATCAACCGATACAGCGTGGGTGATCGATCAGGACTTGTACCAAATGCCGATGGTTCTGTCGACATTTACATCCAGAACGCCGGTCCGGCAGGCCACGCATCTAACTGGCTACCCGCGCCAGCAGGCAATTTCATCCTTTGGTTGCGCGCGTATCTCCCCGGTCAAACTATTCTGGATGGCACGTATCAGGTGCCACCCATCGTGGAGGTAAAATGAATTTCGCTATAAAACACAAACATCTGCTCACATTCGGCTCAGTCATGATCGTAGCATGGGCAATCGGCACGCTGCTCCTCGCCTACTTTTGGCCACACTTTGTGAACAATTTCTACCAAAAAGCAATCCTCAATCAAGGGTTTGGAGACGGCCCAATCCCGATCAATACGCTCTACACGGAGCCCCAAGCAATCTTTGCGGAGCCCATTACTTCGCAGCCCACCTCGGGCTCGAAATTGATGACCACTGGAGTCAACCACGACACGCTCCTTTTGGCCGGCTGGCTAGACCTCTCCAAAGAGCCGCAAGTTCTGCACGTGCCGGACTTCTCCGGCCGCTACTACAGCGTGCAGTTGACTGACCCGTTTGACATCAACTTTGCTTATGTCGGCACACGCGCCACGGGTACGCAGGCGGGCGACTATCTCATTTCGGGGCCGGATTGGAAAGGCCAGGTACCGGCTGGCATGAAGCAGATATCCTCGCCGAACAACTCGGTGCTCGTCCTCGGTCGTATCCTCGTATACAGCGACAGTGACCTGGCAACTGCCTACGCTCTTTCCAAGCAAATCCAGCTCACGCCGTTGAACTAAAAGCGAGCCGAACAACACCTTCTGGTAAAAACCAGACGATTCAATACAAAGGAAATCAAAATGAAACTAATGAAATTATCCATAAGAATCCCCCTGGGGTTGACCATTGCAGACGTCATCCTGGGTATTGTCATTTTCACCAGAATCAGTTTGCAGACCGGAGCGCTCCCGATGACCCCCTTCATTCTCTGGATTATTGCGTCTATAATCCTCATCGCGATAACTATCTGGTCCGCTCTGGGCTTTATAGGAATTAACAAACGAAAATGAAAATGATCGAAGTCAAGAATCTGACGAGACAATTTGGCGAGGCGATCACCCTGTTCCTGCCCTTGAAAGGAACCGCCGCTCAAGAAAAGGTTTTACTATGAGCAAAACATACACTTACCTGGTGACACTCATTGGCGCTGTATGCGTCTATTTTATCATCCGTGTAATCTTCTTCCCCCAGCCAAGAATTGTGAGTAGTGACCTGATCCAGGGCGCACTCATCGGCTTCGGGCTGGCGTTTGTCTCAGCTCAAATTTACGCGCGGATCAAAACCATAAAGGTCAACGGCTGGATCACCATGTTCGGGTTGGGCGAGCCCCACAACGGAATGTTCCTGCGAGCCGCGCACGCCCAGTTATTTCTCGGCCCGGTGAACACTTCGCAAGAGTCAATGTATTGGTGGACGAACTCAGATGGGGCGGGGCATACACTCTCCGGAGGCCACAACTACGTCATGCACTTTCCAGCAGGAGGACTTCCGCCGAACCAGGCATTCTGGTCGATCACGATGGGCGATGCGGGAAATCACTTTGTGGCCAATCCGCTTAACCGGTACACCGTCAGCGATCGTACCGGCCTGGCACCCAACCCCGACGGTTCAGTCGATATTTACATTCAGAAGGATGTTCCGGCGGGACACGAGTCCAACTGGCTGCCCGCGCCTTCGGGCAATTTCATCCTCTGGCTGCGCGTGTACATACCCGGCGAGGCTATCCTCCAGGGCAAGTACACGGTGCCGCCGGTTGTCGAAGGGAGATGATGGATATGCAGTACTACCAGCATTTGTTAATAATCGGTGCAGTCATGGTCGTAGTATGGTGCCTTTTCATCTACTTTTGGCCGAGCTTATTGCTGTCCGTGTTCAAGAGAGGGATCCTCGTTAAAGGGTTTGGCGATGGTCCCATTCCGATCAATACGCTCTATACGGAGTCCCAGGCGCTTTTTGTGGATCCCCTTCACGCCCCCGCCTCGGCCCCAAGGATAGCGACTACTGGTGTGAACCACGATACGCTTCTTACGGTCGGCTGGTTGGACCTCAGAAAGGAGCCCCTGGTCTTGCACGTACCCGACATGGACGATCGCTACTACAGTGTGCAGTTCACTGATCCGTTGAAAAACACCAATTTTGCCTATGTCGGCAAACGCACCACGGGTACTCAGGCGGGCGATTTTCTCATTACGAGGCCAGGTTGGAAAGGACAGGCGCCGGGTGACATGAAGCAGATATCCTCGCCGAATAACTCTGTGCTGCTCATCGGAAGGGTGCTCGTGGTAAACGACAGCGACGTAGCCACGGCCTATGATCTTTCGAAGAAGATTCAGCTCACACCATTGAGCCAATGGAAACCCGGGCAGTAAAACCCTTTCGGGAATCTTTTCTATAATTAGGGGTAGGTGGTGTTTTTTTTTGTGCGTCGCAGTCGCACAAAAAACACCATGCCCACTTTATTGAGATGATACCCTTTCGGGTCACATGTTCTGGCCAAAGAGAGAAAGACCGTGCGAATCATTATCCAAAATACTTCAAAAGCGCCCATCTATGAACAGATTGAGGAACAAATCAAGGAAGCGATCCTTTGTGATGAATTGAAAGAGGGTGAACTGCTTCCTTCGATCAGGCAGCTTGCGAAAGATCTGAAAATCAGCGTCATTACCACCACCCGCGCCTACGCTGAGCTGGAGCAGGAGGGTTATATTGCTGTCCAACAAGGCCGGGGCTGCTACGTCTTGCCGAAAAACAGCGAGATCGTGCGCGAACAGCTCCTGCGCAAGATCGAAGAAAGTTTTATGGCAGCCATCAACGCTGCCAGGGTAGCTAAATTATCTCGTGAAGATTTGATTAAAATTCTGGATTTCATCTTGGGGGAGAAACGGGATGAGTAATGCAATTGAAGTCAAAAATCTTCGCAAAGAATATAAGGATTTTACTCTGAACGATATATCCTTTACTTTACCTACCGGCTACATCACGGGTTTCGTGGGCCAAAACGGCGCCGGGAAAACCACCACCATCCGCCTGATGCTGAATATGATCGACCGGGCCGGCGGCGAGATTAGCTTATTGGGCATGGACAATCTGCGGGACGAGCAGAGAATCAAGCAGGACGTTGGCGTGGTTCTGGATGAAATTTATTTCGTCAATAACTGGAGCGTGCGCGAAGTGGAGCAGGCCCTAAAACCCTTTTACGACCGCTGGAACAGCGCATTATTCAGTCAGTATGCACAGCAATTCCGCCTGCCTCTGGATAAGAAAGTCAAAGACCTCTCCCGCGGGATGAGGATGAAGCTTATGCTTGCGGTAGCCTTGTCGCACGAAGCGAAGCTGCTGATTCTTGACGAGCCGACGAGCGGGCTGGATCCTGTGGCCCGTGACGAGCTTCTGCAAATATTACGCGAAACCATGGACGAAGAAAAAAGCATTCTCTTTTCGACGCATGACACGACCGACCTGGAACGGATTGCAGACTATATCACCCTGATCGACAATGGGAACATTTTTTACTCCGGAACCAAAGATGACCTAATTGACGGCTACCGGCTTGTCAAAGGCGGACCAAACGATCTACAGGATCCATTCAGGGAGAAGATTATCGGTCTCACGAAAAATAACACCGGCTTTTCCGGGCTTATCCGGGCCTCGGATGGAAGCTATTTACCCGAAGGGATCGTTACGGAACCCCCATCGATCGATGAAATACTGGTGGCCATCAGTAAGATAGAAGGCAGCCGTGGCTAACATTTTAAAATCGATCAAACTGGATCACGCGGTTCTAAAGGCATACTATAAGATCTTTATGCTGGTGTATGTGCTTGCCATGTTCATCGCCACCGTTTTCAAGATACCGTTAATCACCATTGCAGTGGTTACGGTAGTTGCAGCGCCTTTCGTGAGTGTGTATTTTTTTGCCTACGAAAGAAACAACCTCAGCAAGCTGTATGGAATCTTACCACTGGGGAGATCTGAAGTCGTTATCGGCAGATATACGTACGCCTTGCTTTTCGGCTTGCTCAACGAGGTTTTTTCAGGAATTCTGGCAGCCATCCTTTCGCTGATCCTGAACGCCGGGATAAGTTACTTGGAATTCTTAACCTTCTTTGCTGCTGGTTTCCTTTACGTCTGCCTGTATATTTCAATTCAACTGCCGCTCTATTTTCGCTTCCCCTTTTCAAAGGTTTATATATTTTCGAATTTACCCGTTTATCTGGTTGCTGTGTTGCTTGTGTATTTATTTAAGAGGACCGATTTTCTGCATCCAGTGAGCCAGGCGATTCAATATATCTCTTTCCATCAAAATATTATCTGGGTGATAACCGGTTTCGGATTGGGATTAATCCTGGTGGTGATTTCGGGTTCATTTTCATGGCTGATCTATCAAAAGAACGAGCTGTGAAGAAACCCGGTGCTGCAAAGGATATATCTCATAGCCTGGTGGAGGGAGAACCGATTTTATTGATTGAGCTCTATCTTACATTGCGCAGATTGTGCGCGCGGAAGTCATAAGGTGTGCTTTATTGATCCACTAAATGAATTTAAGCCCGGAACGAGTCTGAGGCAACCTGCCGGGTAGAATCATTGAATATACCCCGGCCAACGGCGCAGGCTGAAGAAATGACATGTGGGCCTGTCATTTCCGAATCACCGGCAGAAAAACTTCGCGCGCCAGGACCCAGATGCGGGCGTTAATCGCAGAAGCTCGATCATCATCGCTCATACGTGAAAAATTGATCCCGGTTTTGGTCAGGTTGTCCCAGTAAAACCCCATCCTGGAATTTTCTGGAAAGGCGAGAAACGGCGACCCCGTGCCGATATCCACCCGCCCGTAAAACATCTTGTGATAGACATAGCCGCTGGTATCCAACCACCTGGCGGTGGTATCCACCAGCATCAGGCCCGGGTCGGCCTGCAAATTGTGGTTGAAGAATCGATCCGTCCCTGAGGCAATGGTCACATAACCGCTGGCGAAATCCGGGGCGGCGATGCGCCAGATGCGCACCCGCACCTGGTCGGCGTAGAGATCATCCGGGTAGCGATACACGCTCAGGTTGGTGTCGCCGGGGACCGTGGTGAAATCGTTCCAAAAGGCGCCGTAATAGGCATTCGCAGACGATACGTATCCCCCGAAATATACCTGGTTTTTACCGAATCCTCCCAGAGCGGTGTCACTAAAGGACACATCCACCAGGAAATCCGAGTTGTCGCCGGTCAAGCCGTGGTTGAAATTTCGGATGCCGCTCGGGACGATGGTGGTCCAGCCGGAATCGTAATCGGGGGTGGGCATTTTCCAGATGCGCAGGCGCCACCGGTCGACGTTCAAATCCCCCCCGGTGCAAAAAATATTGATCGACGAAGACGTCAGGTTTGACCAGAAGGCGCCGGCATTTTGATTGGCGGCGTAGGGGAACGGCGGGTTGTCGCCAAAGAGTTTCACCCCGTAATAACGCTGGTGGACTTTAAAGCCGGTATCATCAAAGATCAAATTGACCAGGTAATCGTCGGCGTTGTAGTTGAGATTATGGTCTAGGGTAACCGTCTTGCCGCGAGAGCTGGTCTGCCAGCCGGAATCGTAACCGGGCCGGGTCGGCTTCCAGACGTTCCAGATTCGCACCCGCACCTGGTCGGCGAAGGTATCGTTCGCGGCGCGCGTGATTTGGAGCGAATTGCTGGCCAGGTTGTGCCAGTAAGCCCCCTGCTTGGTGTTTGAAAAAGTGGATTCGCCGGAATGAAAATCGCAGCCCTCGTAGCAAACCTGGTTCACACCCAGGCTGCCGCTGTCTTTGAACTGCAGGTCGACAATGGTATCGTCCGGGTTGGCGTACATTAATGTAAGAGGTTCAGGGTGGTGCCGGCAGGGGTATTCCGCCAACCGGAGTCATAAGTGGGATTGGGCGCGTTCCAGATGCGCACCCGCACCTCATCGGCATAGTCATCATCCGCCCGCCGGACGATGGTGATGGAAGCGTCCGTCAGGCTGTGCCAGTAGGCGCCGTTGTCTGGATCGGCGACATTCTGGGAGAGGCCGCCGTAGTAGCGCTGGTGAACGAGGTGATAGGATTGTAGATCATGAAACTCCAGTACACCCTGATCATCTCGGTGTTGAGGCCAAACCAGTAACCGCCCACCCGGTCGTTCGGCGTGTATCCCGCAGGGACAGGCGCGATCAGCTCGTTTCCCCCGTACGCAGCCTGGTTGACTCCCAGGCTTTCGATCCCGGTGGTCGTGTCGCGAAAACGCAGGTCGACCACGTAGGCGTCGGGGTTGGTGAAGCCCTGGGAGCCCAGGTTGTGGGTTAAAAGCAAATATGAATAGGTGTCGATTGCCAGCCAGCCGCTGTCATAAACGGGCGGATCCGGGAAACTGGCGGCGGCCGGCGCTTCTGGCGCCTGGATGTCCTGAAGATCCCCGGCAGAATGGCCTGGCTGCACCGCGCTGCCCACAGGAAGCGATTCTGCCTGGGCCTGGACCTGGACAGGCACTGCGCCTGCACCGGCGGCCAGCACGAGCACCAGGATCAGCCACAGCAGGGCGAGTTTTACAGGGGGTTGTGTTTGGGTGGGCATTTTTCCCTCTTTCCTTTTTCTAAGCGATAACGGATTGGAAAAAGTGAACTGGGTCTCAAAAGTTAGTACTCAGCAGACGAGGATGATTAATTCTGGTACTCCAAGATTCATGGCGTCCCCCCTTCTTATTTGTGATCGAATGCGGGCAGGTAAACTTAACGATTATGAATATTATTTAGGTTTTCCAAAAATTGCGCAGTAAATGGATGTATTCCGCTTCGCAGGTTATGGCGGGCGAGTGCCCGGCGTTGTGAAAGGTGCGCACACGCTGGAGTGGCCGCGGCGTACGTCATGGTTAAATCGGAGAGCCTTTGGGGCCCGGTGTTGATACACATGGCCGCCGACATCTGGCTGGTGATGGTCATTGGAATTTAAAAAAATCAGCGGTGGTTGGTGGCCTCTGTGAGCAGGCAACAATTAGCAATTGAGTAAGCATCTCCGAACGCTCGGAAGGTAAACCTTAGAGATATTCTGGTAGACAATTTTCAGATAGGATTCGGTCAGGCTTGACTCCATATATGCGATCAGGCTGCTGTCGTTCTTTCCCAGAGCAAATGCGCTGAAATATCCACTGTCATTCCCGTTACTATCGAGCGTATCAATTCTCCAACCCCCTGTGGCTCCGACGCGCGCAGCGGGGTAGGCAACTTTTAGCACATAATTGTTCCCATTATAAGAATTGAACGCGATAACCGGGTAGTCTAAAGAATCCACCTGGAGCGAGAAATAGTGGTTGACTGGGGAATTTAATGAATCCCATGGAAACGAATCACACTGCCAGCGATAAACCAGACTGTAAGTGATTGGATTTATCGAGGTGAGCGCGTAATCCTCCCCGCAGTTGCCCCCGGAGCTGACGTAGGCTGCATAGCGGATATAATTAATGCCATTTTTCTGCGACCGGATAATAAAGTGAGGCGAGGCCGGGCCAATGGCCATTTCGAAGGTCCATAGAACATTTCCGCCGGTATAGAAGTCATCATCCAGAGACGAGCGATCAATTTCGATGCAGCGCCAGGTATTTCCGCCAGGCCCGCAGTTGGGATGATAAGAGGGATTGCTCTGCGGATACGCATACATCAGGCCTTCAGTGGCGGTATCAAAATAACTGATCCGGGGGTCGCCCGAACTGGTAAGTCCAATGCGAGCATCTGGATGTATGGATGGACCTTGGCCATGATATTCATAAATTATGTCACACTGAAAGAGGGTATCCTCGGTATTACATGGAAAAGTTGGCGTACCGTGTGTCAGCTTATGGGCATATACCAGTATTCGACCGTTACCAGCCATCAACACAAACGCCAGGTGCGGATTTCCCGCTTTATCAAAAGCCAAAGCTGGTGGGTCGATTAAGTCCCAGAGAAGGTAGCCATCCTGGTTGAATACATAGGGGTCCACGAGCGTAGTATATACTGTAGTCAGGTAGTCCAAATTGTCGCTGTATTCATTGGATTGCAACTTATAAGTATGCGTACCGGGAGACCTGTAGGCCCACGCGACCTTGAAGGAATCCTGATAGGCAAAGTATGCCATGCGGCTGGTTTCTCCATTTACTGCGTAGCCGGGAGCCGTTTGGCAAAACCAGGCATCATTAATTCCACAGTTGCCGGCAATCGCAACCGCAGGGATGGCTAATATATTTGACCCAGAGGTTCCAGTATAACTGAGTATTGGGTACTGCCTGGCGCCCCCAATGGCGACCGAAATATTACTGGCAGAGACTTCGTTGTCTGCAATTTTTATTTTCCAGGGAATTTGAGTTACCGGATTGAACCCTTTACCCGAGACGGCGGAATTCGCAACCGCCAACGGCTCAACACACAGCGCCAATACGATGGCAATGACACACACGCTCCAACGAAGCCTTTTCATCGCGTGACCTCCCCAGTCGTCGAAGTTGACCTATACCAATCCCTTGTGTCAAATCTTACGTTCGTGGTCGGGGCATACAAAAGCACATTGGCAGCGATGGCGGGCACGAGAACCGCTTCTGCAGCCGGAGTTTGTACCCCAAGTCACAATGTGGCCTGATAATATTATATCCAGCCTGTCAATGTTGGAACAAGGTTTTGCCCGATGTATTTTCAAGCGCTAATATTTGTGTGGGGAATTTACTAAATAATTCAGGTCATCATTCCAACACACCTGCTAAATTAACTGTTTTGCGATCCCCATGAAATCAATTTGATTCGTTTTATGAAGTTTTTCTATCCAAGAAGGCCTTATACAATCAATTCCACTATATGCACCGCACAAAGCGCCAACGATTGATCCATTGGTATCTGCATCATCACCAACGTTGATGGCAGCCAGGAGTCCACTTTCAAAATCTCCCCGCGCAGCATAAAAAATACCCAGCGAGAGGGGGATCGATTCGTAGCTTTTCATGCTGGCGCCAATATACTGGTATAAAACATAGCTGATTTCATCAACAGTTTTCCCCTGGTTACGATCCACCAGTTCTATAGCCAGCTTAATTCGTGCCACAACCGATGGGGCGGGAATGTCAAATCCTTCCTTTTCTCCAACTTCAGCGCCACGAACAGCAGCAGCCATCACCTCTTCCGGGGAAGTGTCTCCCTGAACTGCTGCGGCAATGGCGGCCGCAATAGCGGCAGTCGAGGCGAGCCCGGGCTTGCTGCCGTGGGACATGGTACCTGAAGTAACAGCGTCTCGAATTGCCTGGTCTACCTTTCCATGGTAGAAAATGCCGATTGGAGCAACGCGCATGGCGCCCCCGTTCGTGTCGCCTACTTTTCCGATTTCCTGGGGGTTTTCTCCATTAAGGATGGCACTGAGAAATCTGCGGGTGGATGGGCCGATTATAGTGCTTGCCAGCATCTTGTTTTCGATGGCCCAATTTTTCATCTTTTCAATAAATAAGGTCTGATCAAACCTTCCTGCTTCGTGTAATACCGCAGATATGATCAGGCTTTCTTCCGTATCATCCGTTATTTTTCCTTCAACCAGGCTGCCGTGCGCAATTTGTTCTTTATCCGGCGTTAGAAAATCGTTTATCCGCCCGTAAATTCGTTTAATTTTTTCAGGGGTCATGAAAGATGCCGGCATGCCCATGGCATCGCCAATTGCCGAACCCATTAAACAGCCGTATGCTCTTTTGATCATTAAATTCCATCCTTGTGACTTGTAATAAAATGCTCAATTTCTTGTAAGGTAAAAAAGCCGTGTGGGCCTTCGATGGTAGCCGTATAAGCCCCACAGGCACTGGCGAACTCAATTGCCTGGGTGGCAGGGAGCTGGTTTGATAAGGCGTGAATCAACCCCCCGGCGAAGCTATCACCAGCGCCGGTAGTATCGACCGTTTTTACACGAAAGCCCTTGAATGAAAAAGTTGATGCGACTGAATAAATGTCGGCGCCTTTTGCTCCCTTTTTTACAGCCACGTACTGGCACCCTTGATCGAGCAGCCATTTCACAGGGTCGGTCTTGAATTTCAATGCCTGTTGGATAAATTCCAGCTCGCTTGAATTTGGGATTGTCCAATCGGATAAAGCGATTACTTCCTGCAATTGAGTTGGGTCGATGTGCGCCACTAACGGACCTGGATCAAAAAGGATCTGGCACTCCGCACGTTTTAACTGCTTTACGAGCGCAAGAACTGCCGCTGTGGATTGCCGGTTCAAAAGATAATAGCCAGTTATATAAATGAAGGATATGTTCTGCAGCAGGTCGTTTGGTAAGCTATCCGCAGAGAATTCCTTTTCAACTCCCTTATAGGTTAAAAATGTCCGCTCGCCTCCCTGGTCAAGGATCGTATGGCAGTAGCCAGTTTTTCCACCCGGAACGATGGCAAGACAAGAAGTAGGGATTGGTATCGATTGGACATAATGGGCTATTTCCTGGCCAACCGTATCGTCTCCAAGTTTTGACACGACGTAAGGAATCGAGCCCAGGTTATGCAGGGTTACGCCAACATTCAGGGCGCACCCACCAATTTTGTCAAATGAATTCAGAATGATTGCGTCCTGGCCTGAAGCAGGATAACGATCCACTTCAAAGTAATGGTCTACAATAATGCCGCCAAGCAACAAAACCTTGCTTTGGTGGCTCATTTAGATTTACCTATGGCCAGTACCAGGCTGCTTTCAGCGTTCCATTTCAACCAAACCGGGTCGCCAATGGCAAACTGGCTGCCGTGAGCGTTGGTATTCAGGATTTGAATAATCCATTCTTTCCCCACGGCCTGTACCAGGTATTGGGTCATCCCGCCTGCATACGTGACCAATTCAACCACGCCCTTTATCGATGGACCGGTTGGTAGATTTGGGGTAATCGATATTTTCTCCGGCCTGACGGCAACTGTGCAAAAAGATCCTGTAGGTGTGGGTGTGACACTGGCAAGTTCAAACGTGTTTCCATTTTCCAGGCGGACAACAGCTTTTTGGTCCGTAAACGATAGAACCTGTCCTTCAATAAAGTTTGCCTGGCCCAGAAAACCGGCAACAAAGGCATCTACCGGCTGTTCATATATCACAGATGGAGAAGCGTATTGCACCACAATCCCGTCCCGGATCAAGGCTACTTTATCAGACAGGGTGAGGGCTTCTTCTTGATCGTGGGTGACAAAAATGGTTGTAATTCCCACTTCGCGTTGAATTTTGCGCAGTTCCACCTGCATTTCGACGCGCAGTTTTCGATCCAGAGCGCTCAGGCTTTCATCCAGCAGAAGTAATCGGGGTTTAATCACAATTGCCCGCGCCAGCGCTACCCGCTGCTGCTGGCCGCCGGATAATTGAGCCGGAGTCCGGTCGGCCATTCCAGGCAACTGGACTAAATCGAGTGCTTCGTTGGCTGCTTTGTATGATTCGGCCTTGCTCAATTTCCTCTGTCGCAGGCCATAAGCCACGTTATCCAGGACAGTCATGTGTGGGAAAAGCGCATAGTTTTGGAAAACCATGCCCATATTCCGCCGGTAGGCTGGAAGATCATTGAGCACTTCACCGGCAAGCTCAATGTCACCCTTGTTCGGGTGTTCAAAACCAGCAATGAGCCGGAGCGTGGTGGTCTTTCCGCAACCCGAAGGGCCCAATAATGAAATAAATTCCCCCTCATCGATTTCCAGCGTAAGTCCTTGGAGAACCGGCTTATTGCCATAGCTGTGATATAGACCGTGCAAATTTAGAAAGCCCATACGGTTAACTCCGTCTACTTCCTGGAAGGTTTTTTACGAGTCAATAATAACAAACCGAATAATGTCACACTGGCCAGCAGCAGCATGGAGGATATTGCAGCAGCCGAAGGGTCCAGAGCCTCGCGTAACTGGCTGAATATCTGCACCGGTACTGTGCTGACCCGGGAGGTGGACAAAAATGAAGCAATAACCACCTCATCCCACGAGGCAATAAAAGCAAAAATCATACCTGATAACACTCCCGGCATAATCAGGGGCAGGGTGATGGTCCTGAAAACCGTCACTGGCGAAGCTCCAAGATTCTTGGCGGCCAATTCAAGGGTTGGGTCTACATTGACCAGGCTGGCCCGCACCGTAATGAAGGGATACGGAATTGCGATTACGGTGTGAGCAAGTACCAATCCCAGCACAGTACCGACCAGTCCACCTCCAACCGTAATTGGACCAACTGTCCAGCCCTGGGCCCACACGAAAAAGTCACCGGTTCCCAATACAACAACCGGTACGATCAATGGCGAGATGAACAGCAGCGAGATCAGGTTTTTGGCTGGAATTTTATATCGCACCAGTGAAAAGGCTGACAGGGTGCTGATGGATGTTGCAATCACGGCAGCAAGCGCGGCTACTTCCAGGCTGACCGGCAGGCGGTCTTGCCACTTTGGCTCGTGGATCACAGCATCGTACCATTGCAGGCTGAAACCCTTTGGTGGAAACCTGAGGGAATCAGAGGTTGTAAAACTCATTGCGACGGCAATAATGATCGGCGCAATCATCACAAAGACCGTGAAAAAGGTTATCACCCTGGTAAACAACGGGAAAATTCGATATTTCATGATTGGCCAGCCGTTGTTTGACTGATAGCTTTATCAATTTGGATAAATCTGGATGCGACCAGGAGCGTACCCATAGTCAATACCAGTAGGATAACGTTAATAGCGGCTCCATAACCAAAGTCACCGCGATCGCGCACCCAGAAATAAATAAACTGGCTGATAAAAAGATCTCCGCCGCTTCCCAATAGCGAGGGAACAACGTAAAAGCCTAGTGAAGACACAAAAACAATGAGACTGCCTGCAATTACACCCGGAAGAGACAACGGGAAAAAGATGTCCCAAAAGACGCGAGACGGGGATGCCCCCAGGCCTTCTCCAGCTAAAAGAAGTTGTTTGTCTATTTGCACCATGGTGCTGTAGGTTGGAAGCACCATAAAAGGAAGCAGCATGCTCACAATGCCGACGGAAACTGCGAATTGATTGCGGATAAGAGGCAAGGGTTGTGAGATTAGCCCCAGCCCTTGCAAAGCTGTATTGATTACCCCGGTATCGCGGAGAATTGCCTGCAGCGCAAACGTTCTGACCAGTAAATTGATTCCCATGGGTAAGACGATGGCTGCCATCAAAGTCCGGCTCACGAGCTTTGAGGATACCGTCATGGTGTAGGCATACATGTACCCAATCAAAGCGCAAATGAAGGTTGAAAAGAAGGATACTTCCATGGTGGTCACCAGCGATTGGATGGCGGATGGTGTCTGGAAAAATCGCTGATAGTTTTCGAATCCAATAGAAGGATCAGTAAAACTTCTGACTACCATCACGCCCAGAGGCCAAAGAAAAAGAAAAATAATGACAAACAACCCTGGGATGAGCGGAAGGAAACCTGAAGGGAAGACAGCAGCCAGTTTCTTGTGCATATTGATCACCTATGGGTTGGGAGGGGTTTGCCTGAGCATTTCAAGCTACCCCTCCCAACCTGAGTACTTTTTACCTGATAATAGTCGAATATTGTGTTCTTTTTACTACTTTATTTTGCGGACTTCCAGGTGTTGAAGGCGTTGGTGATGCTGTCCATATTTTGCTCAATGTAGCCGGCGATATCGGGGCTGCTGGAGATAACGTACGTTTGATCCAGATGATTGGTGGGCAAATCGTTGGCAATCTTTGGATTTACCTGAGACTTGGAGTTCGCAGGGGCCGCGGGTTGGCAGAAGCTGAACTGGCCATTGACATCCTTGCTAACCATGTGAGCAATTAATGCCTGAGCGGTGGCAGCATTTGGGTCGCCTTTAGGAATACCCAGATAATCGGCCACGATGACCTGGCCATCCCAAAGGACATCGACTTTCTCACCCTTGTCGCGCGAGGACGTGATGCGGTTGGCATACAGTTGGATATATTTGACTTCGCCTGAAGTGAGCAAGTCCTGTCCGGCGCTGCCAGTGTCAAACCAGACAATATCACTTTTGATGGTATTAAGCTTGGCAAGCGCCCGGTTGACGTCCAGCGGGATTAATTTATCAGGCGCCACGCCGTCTGCAAGCAGTGCGCCGATTAACACAGTCGACACATCCCAGCTTACCAGGCCGCGTTTGCCGGGGAAATTCTTGGTGTCAAAGAAATCTGCCCATTTGGTGGGTGCAACACCGGCATCGGTGAGATAGCCAAATGCCCATGAAAACAGATCCACTGCAACCCCGTAGTTGGTGTAGGTTCCCGCCAATAGCTCGCTTTTGGGAACAATGGAATAATCGATCGGCTCAAGATATTTTGCGCCTAGTGTATCGAGAACCATACTGGGGGAGGGATAGACCACATCGGTATCGAAAGCCTTAGTCTCTACGATGGCCTTAATTTGGCCGTCATCGAGAAATGGGCCATCAATTACTTTTACGCCGGTTTTAGTCTGGAAAGTGTCGGCAAAGGTGGTGCGCTGGCATTTTCCCCAATCCCCACCCGTGTTGGTGAGGACGATTGAGGCTGCAAGCTTGGGGGCAGTGCTGACCACCGTTGCGGCTGGCGGATTAGTCTGAATTGGGGCGGTTGTGGGAGCCTGGGGCGCACATGCAGACACAAAAAGCATTATCGCCATGGTTAGAAGTAGGGCAAACTTTTGTTTCGACATAACAGATTCCTCCGATTGATTAGGTGAAGCAAAAACTTTTATGAAAATTGGACCGATAGGGTGAGTCGAGTGGATGTATAGTTTGTGACACCTCCGTTCTTGTTTGCTAAAATTATGAGAAAAAAGCCAAATCATATATACATGTGTAAACAAGTCAAAATATAAAAACCGCACTTCTAAATATTTTTATAAATTGCTCAATAAATCATACAGAGGATGAAAAACGACTTGTCAGCTTAAAATCAACATTGGGGCCATAAATAACCTGGGTTGTTTCTATGAGTTGGTTCTCCCTGCCGTACACCTGTCCATTTGCCATTAATAATGGAATTGGTTCGTCTAAACCAAATAAATCAAGAACCCTTTGCTCCGCCATTTTGGGATGGATCGATAACTCGACCCGATCGGGAAATATTCCGTATTCTTTTCGCATCACATCGTAAAGTGAGCGCTCTTCAAAATCAAATTGCATGATTCCCGGGAAGAGATTTATTGGGATCAAAGAATTATCCACTGTCAGGAAAAGTATTTGATCACCTTCCTTAACCCCTCGCGCTCGCTCAAGGCAAAAATATTCTTCCCCATCACGGGCAATCCGGACCGCTTTAAGAATTTTAGAAACAGGAGTCTTGTCTCTCTTGTGAGCATATTCTGTGAAACTGCTGAAGTTCCACATGCTGTAACTGATAGGCTTCAGGCAAACGAAAGTACCTTTGCCATGTTCTTTGCGCAGAATATTCTCATTTACCAATTCGGAAATGGCCCTTCGAACCGTCGTGCGGGTGATCTGGTAGAGCTCTGCTAATTGTGGTTCCGAAGGAATCATCTCATTTTCGCCAATTTTTCCAGTCATAATCGATTGCTTAAGGATGTTTTTTAACTGGATATATATTGGCGTGCTGCTGTTTTTTTCAATAGAGGGGTGGCGAGACCTAATGTTTGACATGTTTACATGTGTATACAAGTATTATATATACTATTTTTATAAAGTCAATCACTTGTGGTTAGTCAAAGTTCAATCTATGGGTAGGTACGAAACTTTTAACTTGGGGGAGAAACTCACTCAAGGACAGGAAAATCTACCAGAAATACTTTGTATCTCTACACCCCCGCTGATTTTGGCGGGACCAGCCAACCAACCCGGGTGTCATTCTACAGTTTGCAGGATCGATCTTCATGATCGCTTCACTCCCTCTTCATTCGCTTTGGATGTATTAAAACCAACGGCGGGCACAACAC
>VFSW01003409.1_pt1 | contig 23859 bp, 23 predicted proteins | sample 5358111 | NCBI WGS metagenome assembly VFSW01 (sample SAMN11554181, study PRJNA540505) | mine drainage metagenome | isolation source: sediment from site ElyBrook_90M | place: USA: Ely Copper Mine, Vershire, VT | collected 2017
GTTTGGGGCACAACGTCATAGGTTGTCGCATCTGTTTGCGAGAGTGAGCCGGAATACGCACGGATATACATGAGGAGTTGATAGCCCCATGTCGAGGCATCAGGTGTGGTTGATTCTCCGAGAGTGAAGCCGCAACCAATTCGCGTATTGAAACCGCTCGTTGGAGTTCCACCTGCGATTTGTCGTTGCATCCCGGCATCGAATGAACCGAACGTGATTGCACTCGCTGATACCGTCGCGCCTGCGGGCATTTTGGGCTGTGCGGCGATGTTGAAGGTTTGCGGGGTGAGCGTTGCGATTGGGTCGGCTGTCAAAAGAATCGATGCGCCTTGGTAGTCGTATGCGTAAGCATGAACGTACCACGTTCCGCCACACGGAATGTGAGCGAGCGTCCACGTCGTCGCTCCGACGACTACTTGCCCGACCGAAATGCGGCACGCCAGCAGACCACCCATGCCGTATTGCAGCGGCGTTGGCGTCGATGTAATAACAACGTCGATGTAGTCAATCCATTGCGCCGCTGGGGTGCCTGCAGCGTTGAATCCGAGCGTTCCGGAGATCGGGATGGAATACACGGTCGGGCCAATCGCCGGAGATCCAACGGTAACGCCAGTAAAGGTTCCAGCCGTGCCCGCCGGCATCGACGGAAGTTGACCCGGCTGCATATTGATGACGCCGACTGGTGCCCGTGCAGTTTGCCCGATGACAACCGTCGCATTCGTCTGAAAATAGCCGTATAAGATCGCTCCTGCGACCGGGCTCGGGTCCTGTTTCACTGTCCAGGTGTTGCCCGGATTCAGCCACGCCCAATTCGTTGCGCTCGGCTGCAACGTGAATGTGTTTCCGCCGCATGCCTGCACTGGTGTTCCCGTTGCGAAGATTGCAAGAAACGATGGCGGACTAACGACAAGTCCCGACATCGAAAGCGCAAGATGGCCACTGCTGTAGATATACGCCGCGCTATTGACGATGTATTGCGTTACGCCCAGCGGGACAGCCGTATTGAGGTGCAACGACGTTGCAAGAGCATTTGCTCGCTCTGCCATCGCAGCGTTCCAGTCCGGCTCGATCGCGGCGAATTGGACGTCTTGCCAGCGGTCGCCGCTCGGGTCGAGCGTCGTCACCGCGCTTGCAACGAGTCCATAGATATTCGGCGCTGCATTATTCTTCGAGTAATTCGCCGCGGTCGTTCCAACATCGAATTCCGGCTCGGAAAACGCAACTTGCTGACCGCTGGCAACGGAGCATCCATTTGTGTTGAACGTATAGATGACTTGCGTTACGCCGCTGGGCACCTGCCATTGCACAGGAGTAACCCGGCTCTTTGCTCCGGGCGTTTGCGTTGCAATGGCATATTGCGTCGCGTTGTTCGTCGAATAGACGCCCCAGAACGGCGATCCGGCGGTAACGTGCGACGCGTCAATCCATCCGCCGAGCGTCATAGTTTGGCCCGGCGTGACATCGATCACGAGCGAGTAGCCGCCTTCACTTCCGATCGATCCACCCGATCCGGTCGTCGAAACGAACGCATTACTGCCATTGACTCCAGCCGTCGCGCTGACCGTGACACCGCCGCCGACCGACCATTTCGACGTAAGCCCCGAGGTATACAACAACTCAGAATCAGGCACAAGATTGCGCGTAGATCCGGTATCGTCGAGCCGTGAAATGGTGAGGCAGTCCGTTCCGCGCACGACATCGCCGTTACTGAATCCGGCCGGCTCGTTGACGACGGGCGATGCATCGTTCCGGCAATACACCCGAAAGCGCAGAGCGGATACCGCAAGCGCCGATTGGTTCAGCAATGCCGTTGCGTACGTCGAGCAATCGGCCACCGTTTTGAGCCCGGTCTTATTCACGGGGCGCGCATCGATTTGTCCGTAAAGTCCAATGGACGTTCCGTCTTGCTCGATCGCGCTAACCGGCTGATTTGTAGTCGGGTCGGTGTCCCCGATGACCTCGATGCTATTGAACAACTGACTCGCGTCCTCGTCGTTCATTTGCACTTGCAGCGGCTCGAAACTCGCTACACCTGTTGGCAGAGTCCGATTATAAACATAGGTATTCGTCGAATTCGTGTAGAGCTTGATGACGCGCGGAGTGCGATCGTGGCCGACGCGGAGAACCCACAAATCTCCATTTGACACGAACCCGAGAATCTCGTTAATCATATCGAGCGCAGAGACGCTTGCCCTGCTGCCTGAATAGGTCGCACCTATCGTCGGGAAATTGCCCGATGAGATCGCGAGTTGCGGCCAACGTACGGAAAACTGCGAAAGGCAGTCATAGATGGCGGTTCCGATGTCGATGAGGTTGACGGTGAACGTCCCGTATGCGCCGGAAAGACAATTCGACAGACCGACCGTGGTGATGCGCGTTTGTGGGCTCTTTTCATTATTGCGCGTGCGCCGAACGATGTAGCCGCTATACCTGCGTCGCCCGACGATCGTGCCGGGACCATACGCGGGAATCGTCGTCGGATTGCCGCCGCCGGCGAGAGGTGAGCCTATGGTAATATACTGTCCACCGCCATCGCTGCCAACGGATACGACTGGGACGCGCATCGTGAGCTGCGAGCCATCCCAGAAGTACAGCATTTGCCCATCTTCGCCAGTCGATGGATCCACGGGCGCGTTTGAATCGACATAAATCTTTGTCGCCCCTGAAAGCGACGCCGTCGTCATCGACATGTCTCCAGTCGAGACCTCAACGATATTCCTGGCTGTCCAATAGCCGCGCGCGGTTACGTCGGCATATCCTAATGCAAGATCGATCTGCCCCGCGCCGCAGCCTGATGGGCGATCCTCGTATTTTATTTGACCATTGCCGCAATCGCCACTCACATCGAGAGCGAGCACCGTGGAAGCAGCGTGATCGTAGACCGTAACGCGTACGTCGGCCAGCATTACCAATCGCCTCGCATGCCACGCCCGGCGAGCGTGTTTGAGTACGACCCAGCAATTTGACCGCTGTCGTACTGCTGCATCGCCTGCGTAATTTTTTGAATGACTTCTTGCATGCCGCCTGGGCCGACAATCGTTGCTCCAGAAAAGTCGATGTGTACGCCGCCGCCACCGGGAGGTTGCACATGAATGCCGCCACCCGATCCGCCCGGATTCCCGGGTGACCCGGGCGTGCCGGGCGGCGTCGGCCCTGTTCCTGGTGCGCCAGGAGCCGTGCTGTTCGCGAGATTGTAATCCGGATAGGTTCGTGTGAGCTGAAACACCGGCGTTGTCGATGCTGCGGATCCATTCGGCCCGAGAATTGCAGTAACGGCAGCGTTTGCAGCATTGGAAATGTCTGCCCAATTGCCCGTAACGCCGTTGTTGAGCGTCCAGTTTCCGTCGTGCAGAAGTGTCGTCGTTGTCGCGCCGGTGAAATCTTGCAATTGTTGCTGCGTGAGCTGGGTTTTTGCTTGCGTTGGATTTTTTGCAATCCACGACGAGATAAACGCGAGTTCACCTTGGCCGCCGAGTTGCTGTGAAACCTGCGCTTGTTCGTTGAACGATTGGCCATTAGCATTGATAGCGGCCACTCCATTGAGCCCTGCGCCATTTATGTTGGCCCAGGCTTGACCGAAGGCTTGCGTGTTGTAGATATCCGGGCTGGTGGCGGGCTGCGTGTGATCGCCGAATAGGCCGCCAATACCGCCGCCAAGAATTGCTGCTCCAAGGCCAAGCGCCCAACCGGCCGGACCGGATGCTATAAGAGCGCCAAGGCCCGCGCCTATGCCGCCGAGAGAGAATCCGCCGACAAGCCCTGCAAGCGCGCCAACGCCAAGCATTGAGCCGATAACTGCATTGTGGTTGCCCGGCGAATCGTGCATTAATCCGCCCATTGCAGAGCCAACCATGCCCGCGCCGCCGAGTGCGAGCATCGCCCCACCAAGGCCACCATTCATCGCCAGCAAGCTTCCGCCGCCACCACCAACTGCGCTTGCGGCGCTCGAGTCGGCACCGGCGATATTGACGTTTAGCGCCGACGTTGCCGATCCGCCAGGAACGCCAATGAGACTACCAACGCCAGCGCCAATGCCACCGCCGCCTCCACCGCCGCCGGTTAAGCTCCCGAGAATCGAACCGATTCCGCCGCCGCCACCGGGCGCGCTCATACCGAATAGTCCAGCAATCGACGAATTGATTTGTCCGAGCAGTGCTGATTTCAAAATCATTTGCTCGATCATCTGCACGAAGTCGTCGAGAATCGTTTTCCAGATATTTTTAAGCGTATCTTTGAGCGATGTCGTGCCCTTGATAATGCCGTCGAGCCAGGTTTTCTCTCGATTTTGCCACGTCGAAATAAATTGGTCGTACGCATCCTGCCGTTGCTTGTACGACTGCAATTCGAGGTCGCGAATTTTCTGCTCAAGCTGTTCGCGCTGCGCAAGCTCTTGCGCGCTATCGCCTTTCACGAGCGCTAGTCGCTGCTGCCAATAAGCGATCTGATCGGCAATCGACGCCTTGTAGAGCGCAATCTCATCGGTCATCGTTTGCATGGATTTTTGCGTCTGCGTATTGTATTGCAGGAGCGCGGCAGCACGAGCTGCGGCGACTTCCGAAACTTTGTTTTCCTGAGCCTGTAGCGCACTCTTATTCCGAGTCAGCGCTGCCGTATTCTCGTCCAGCGTCTTTGAGTCGGCGTGCACGAGCTTCGTGAGGGCATCGACTTCGGCTTTAAGTTTTTTCTTCTCTTCTTGCTGCGCCTTTGTTACCTTCGTTTCGCCAGCCATTGCGCGCTCATGGTCATTGTACGCCGCAACGGCCGCAGCCAACGAGGCACGGTCTTTATCCCGCTGTGCCGTCAATGTCGTCGATTGCTGCTCTTCTTGCGCAATTGCGGCGACGAGAAGCTTGATCTGCGCCTGCCGATCTGCGTCGACCTTGATGCGTAACGCAGTTTCGGCGGCGTCCTTTTCTTGTGCCGTCGTTGCCAATTTGATCGCGTTTTGATACGACACTTCGGACTGAGCAAGGCCTTTGATCGCATCTTGCATCTTTGATTGCTGCGCGGAAATAGCGTCAACCGGTGCACTCCCGGGCATCGAGAGCATCGTCGGCGTGTAAGGCGCAGCCCCACCGCTTCCTTTGTGCCCGCTTCCGCCGCCGATCGGGCCACCTACACGAGCGGTAACGTGAGTGTTCGTGTCGGCCGGATTATTGGGAGTCGCGACGTGCGACGTGAATCCCGATCCGAGGCTCGATATTGCGTCGCCGCCGAATCCCCATGGCTTTAGCGCTGGCCCAGCAACGCGTCCTGCTGCCTGGAATCCACCGCCGATATCGCTCACAACCTTCGTTGGATCGCCAAACGTCGCATCGCCAAACGCCTTTGCAAGGCCGCCGAGGACTGCGGCAATTTTTTGCGCAACGCTTTCGGCAATCGCAATCATGTTCGACCCGAAATTGCCAAACATGGTCAGCGTGTTACCCCAGATGCTCCCGAGCATGTTCGTGATATCGGTCCATGCGGAGCCAAGCATCGACTTGAGATCGTTCAGGACGTTGCGCTGCGTGGCTTTCAGGTCCGCCCACATTTTCGACCAATTGCCCGTGAGGATGTCGCCGAAGACCGCGAAAACACCCTTGATGTCGTCGGTCGCCGTCTTGATGACTCCCTGAATGATGTCGAGAGCCACGAGCACGACGCCCTTGATGAGATCGAACGCGGTTTTCCATTGCGTGACCATCACATCGAGCGCCGCGCGGATTGCGACTCCGAGCACCTCGATCACGGCTCGTAAATCATCAAATAGCGTCTTGTATTTATCGTAGAACTGCTGGCCCGCATCTTTTGCGCGGGCGAATTGCTGCTCGAGCGATTCGACAAAATTGATGAGGCCCTCAACGGCCTGTGTGAGTATCGGAAGCAGCCCCGTGCCGATCTTCTCTTGCAGCGTTTCGAACGCATGGCCCAACTGCGCGACGCGACCGGAATAGGTCGCCGCAGAGGCCGCAGCGGCGCCGCTCATGTGCTGCTCGATCTGTGAGAGCACCTGGTTGTACGACATGCCGGCCTTCATCGATTCGCGCGTACCGATGCCGAGCTGCGCGAGGATCCTCGTGCGCCCGTGTTCCGCCTGCATAAGGCCCATCGTGACTTCTTGCAAAGACTTGCCGCTCGCCGCCGATGCGTCTTCAGCGACTCGCACGCTCTTTTGTGCATCAGCCAGCGTCATGCCGCTTGCAACGAGCGTCTTGAGCGCGCCAACGGCCTCGTCGCGCGAGAACGTCGTCGTCCGCTCCTGTACGTCGGCCCAGGCTTCTACCGAGCCCTTGAGTGCATTCCAATCACCGCCTTGCGCGCGAATGGTCGCGCCAAGAACCGTCATTGTCGATTGCCAGCGCGCCGCTGCATCGACAGCGCCCTTCATAAACTCAAAGGCCGCGCTGATCGCCGCAATCCCGGCGCCGACGGCAAGAAGTGCTGGGACCGCTCCGCCGATCGACTCAATCGTCTGACTCAAACCGCCTAAGGCTTGAACTCCAGCGCCGCCGTTAATTCCGATTTTACCAAGCGCATCGGATGCGATATTCGCGTGCGACGAAAGGTTGCGCAAATTCGAGGCAAACCCCGAGGTCGCTTCGGACGCAATGTTAATGCCGGAGCCGCTCTTATTAAAGCTCGATTCGAGCGCCTGCCCGGCGTTCGATGCTTCGGATTTAAGCGTGCCAAAACGACGCTCCAGAGCCTCAACGCGGTTGATGATGCCCGTAAACGCAGTTGATGCGCCCGCGTCTTGCGCGGTGATTTGAACTTCGAGGCGATCACTCGATGTCGACACGATCTACCTCACGATGCCCATAGCTTTGAGTATGTCGATAGCTTGCTCGGCGATTTTTTTTGCGTGTAGCTCGGCTTCGAGTTCCAATTCTTTGCGCGCTTGAATCGCAAAGAGTTCGGCTTGCGGCATCGTGAGCGATTCGATGTCGTCGATTCGCCAACCGTATGCACGAGCCAGGACGGCATAGACTGACCCTAAGCCAATGCCGTCCGAAGCGCGTTTTTTTCGCCCGAACCAATCTGCTCCAGCCACCGGCGAAAGAGATACACGGCGAGCATCATGAGATCGTTTGAACTCAGTAAATACACGTCGTCATTCGTCGGGCGCTCTATCACTCTGTCGCTGCGCACAATATGCCCGGCGTTCATCACGATCTCGCGCAATGATTCGCGCACGTTCGAGCGAGACAGCGCAACTTCGAGATATCCTTGCCCGTCGGGCTCAAAAAAGCGCGCCGGATTGCCAGCGATGTCCGCTGGCGCTACGCGACGTGCCTCTGTGAGGATGAGCCGAGAGAGCGCATCGATGTCGTCGAGAATGCGCCGGCGCACAATGTCGCGCAACGAAAACTCGGTCGGCATCGAGATCGTACGGATTCCAGCCTCGGATTCGCACTCGAAGAGGATTTCTTTGGGCGCGATAATCTCGGCTTGCGTTGATGCGCGCTCGATGTCGTCTACATGGTCCTGGCGTTTTACTTTTGCTTCGCCATCCGACGTTGCGACGGACCCTGATGCGCCCGCACCCTTGCGTAGTCGTTCACTGGCCATTAGATCGACGGCCCCGATGCGGCGTTCGTGAGGACAAACTTCACGTCGTCGCCAGCTCCGTTCGTTGATTCATAGGCCTCGTACTGGACCGTTTGCTTGATGTAATCGTTGGTCCGCATCGGCGTGGACGCATTCACGAACTTCGCCTTTGGAATGATGACCTGCAATTCGTACGGTACAGCCGTATTCACGAAGCCATTCGAAACGAAGGTGAAGGCAAGCGGCACGGCAAGCACCTGCGATTGCGGGCCCGTGGATCCCGTGAGACCCCAAAATGCTTGACGCATCGTCTCGGTCTCAAACGCGAGATCGATTTTGCCGGATGCCTTCGTGAACGTCTCTGGCAGTTGTCCGCGCAAACGACCGTTGCCGTATTTCGGGAACTTCGTGATGAGTCCGGTGTTGATGTCAACGCTCCAGCCTTGGATCGACGCATCTGCACTCGCGCCATTGACGTTGACGGCGTTTCCGGTCGTCTCGAAAACGAAGGCGGGAAGCGTCGAGTATGTCGGCGTGACCGGGCTGTTCACATGAGCTTCGGTTTGATACTCGACCTGCAGCGCCGCTTCAAGCACCGACTGCGCCTGCACGTTCAACTGCAGTTGCGAGAACTTGCCTCCAACGCAATTGCGGGCAGCGGTGATTTCGTTGATTTGCGTCGTGAATGAATTGCGCGGGGACGCAAGCGTGAAGGTGTGATCGTAAGCGAGCACAACCGCGGCGTTTGTTATCGCGACGCCGGATGCGTGAGCCTTAGTGAAGTAGGCCCAAAACTGTGTTGCGGAAATCGCTTGAACGACGACCGTTTCGACAAGCCCGGCGGTGTCGACGGTAAGCGATTGGCCAACGACGATGTTCGTCATGGAAACTGGCGTCGCAGCTCCCCATCCCATTGGCACCGCGGCGCTGAGCGTCGTTGTCACCGCGAGAGCGGCAGGGTTCGCCAAGTTCGCGGCCACAGCCTCGCCGCCCATAAGCAACGCAAGGACCGCCCCGAATGTGTCCGGATCGACCTCGATCTGCATCGAGCCCTTGCCGGTGAACATGCCAGTCATCGCTTCGGTTCGGCCAACGCGTTTGCGCGCGCCCATGCGGTCAAGCAGTTCGTTCGTTCCGTCGAACTGCTCTTGTGTCGGGATCAAAAACACACTTGGGACAGCCGCAGAGCCATACGATGACTCCTTGCCGATGCCCATGGAGACAAGTTCGCCGCTCGGCGCTTGCGCGAAAAGCTGAAGATCAAACCGAAACATGATGCTACTCCTCGTCCTCGCGCGATGCTTGCGCTACTTGTGGTGCCGCCGTCGAAACGCGCGTTGGCAAAAATTGTCGTTGCGCCGTTTTGCTCGCAGCGCGGTCGATGATGTCCCGGCTCAGACCTCGTTCGCGGAAGAACCGCACGAGATCGGGGCGCGATGCAACAAAGCACGTCATGCACGCACGACCACCATTAGGTAGCGTGTAGTGCACGAGATCAAGCGTCGCTGGATCAACGTGCCAGTCATCGAGCGCGAGATCGCCGCACGATCCGCACGCGAAATTCGGGTTGATGCCGGTTGTAGCATCGACAAAATCCGGGCCACAGCTCAAGACGGCTTGCGCTGCATCCATCGGTCCGTGCGAGCCATCCGGATGGCGAAACAACACGGTCGCACCCGAAGCGATGTCACGCTCCTGTCCAACGTGCCATGTTGCAAGCTCATGGCCACCCATGATGTCACGCACCTCGATGCGTTGGGCCCCGTGCCTCGGTTGATATCGGATTTTCATGCTAGAACCTCACCAGGTCGTGCGTTTCGAAGACGTAAATCGCCGTTGCGATCGTGCTCGCGGCCTCGGACTCCGATCTGAGAACCGCCATGTCTACACTCTTGATTTGCCCACGTTGGCAGTTGCCGAAGAGGGTTGGGTTTGAGCGCAGGAGCGGACTCAGGCCATTGCCGTTGCCGTCGTTGATGTATGCGCGTAACGTGAGACGAGCGGCTTGGCCCGTGTCCGATGCCGCGGCGCTAAAAGGCTGTTCAACCGCGATAACGACGTCGAAAAAGCTCGCGATGTCGTGCGTCCGGCCGCCCCAGCCGTTTTCCTCGTAGTGCGAAAACTGGACGCCAACGCACGGGAACACGCCGAGTTCCGGCGGTGCAATACGCTCCACGACCTTGATGCCGTGCGTGCCGTCCGGGTTAGGCTGCACCGCCAGTAGGCCGCCCGAGGTCATCGCCTGCGTTACGAGCGTGACGATGGAGTCTTCCTGGATCTGCCATCGTTCGTACTGATTTGCGCTCATGCGAGACCATGCAAAACGTAACGGCTCAAAGCGCGCACGATTTTCTTGCTTTCAGTTGTGGTGATGACCAAGAATGGCCGTCCCGGCTGGCCCTTCATGACGACCGACTTGCGCACATAGCGGACGCCGCCAATGGTAAACGCGAGCGCCTTGCCTCCGCTCGGCTTAATCGTCCACTCGGAGTGACCGGCAAAAATGCCTGTGCCGTTTTGAAACCACAAGGCGTAGCGAACATTCGTTCCAACCTTGACGGAGGTATCAGTTGGCGGATCGACTTGAATGGATTGCCACATGCGCCCGGAATCGATGCCGGTGTGGCCTCCGCGCTTATTGGGGATCCATACCTGATCGCCGCCTTGTTGCTTGATTCGCCGGACGGCGGCTGCGCGCACGATCTGGCCTCCCATTTCTAGGGCCGGCTGCGGGTGCGCTAATCGCTCCGATCGCGCGCGCAGATTCGTGAGCGTGCGCTGTACGCCCTCAACATTGACATTGATCATCGCGAATTCGCCCGCTTGATGTAGCATTCGAGGCTGTCGGACCAACGGCGAACGAACACCACCTCGTAATTCGTGTTGCGGAGGATGTCGACGACAACGTCCTGGGCTACGGCATTTGCTTCTGGCGGAAAAAAAACGTGCGCATCGACGGTCGTTAAAATACCCGACTTGCCGCCCGCGATCTGCAGCTGCCCGCTCATGGGAACGATCCGCGCTCGATACGGACCGCTTGACACGCGGCTGCCGTTGCCGTCGCGTGAATACAGCATAAAGGACGACTCATTCGCATTAGTCGCCGCTGAGAAGAGGTGACTAGTCCCCGGAGGAATCGGCATCATCATCCTCCTCGTCGTCGTCGGCCATCACGATGTTGCAACGGCACGAGGGATGCGCAGGCGGAGCGTTCACATCAACGCTCGGGAATCCGTCGTCAAGCTTTACGATCTCGCCATCGGCATCGGAGCACTCTGAGCAAGTGCGCTCATCTTCGGCTGCTAGCCACTGCACGCGAGCGACTTTCGCCCGGCGGTATCCGTCGATCACAGCGTTGCTCATCGCGCGCGTGACTTCCGTACGGGCGACTTGCTCGGCCCACGCATCTTCAGGGATGACGCGCACGACCTTGCCGCCCTTATCGACGATATGCACGCCATCGCTCACGGTTGCGCGAATACGAGCGGCAATCTGCTTCACGCCGTCCCCGTCGCGCATGCCATCCATGAGCGCGGCCTTAATGGCCGTCTGCTCGCGCCGCACGACGTTCTTCGCAAATGGAATCGTCGTCGAATTCAACGTCGCGATCGCGCGCGCAGGAACAAGATCAAACGATACCCCGACCTCGGCTTGCGTCGACGCCGCAGCCTCCTCGTACACTTGTTGCTGTATCTGCATGATCGCGGCATAGAGCTGATCGGGGCTCATTTGGTCCGCCAACGCTTGTAATTTTTTGATGAGCGCGAGCAGTTCCGTGCTGTCAGCGCCTTGCGCTTGATCGAGCGCCGCGGCCGCAATGTCATCCGCTACCGACTCTTTGATGCGCCCAAGTTCTGCGAGGATCGGAGCATTCAGCGCATCGAGCGCCGCGAGGATCGACTTGCGCATGGAGCGCGTGTGCTTGACGGATATGCGCCTCCGAGTCCGCTCGATAGCAGCCGTCTTTTTGCTGACGGGATACTTGCGCGGCATCGGATCGTCGTTCGATTGCGCGGAATTCGTGCGCTCAATAAATTGCGTCGCATGACGCCGTGCCTCACGAAGCGAGAGGCCTCCTAGCTGCACGATCACGGCGCTACCGGAATGGCCCATAACGCCGAGCAGGCGATGAACCAACCAGCAATTGGGGGATATTCGCGCCAGGTTGCGGGCCGCCGGCGAGATCCTTGCGGAGCGACTCCTTCAGCGTTGAGAGCGTCCGGACGTACATCGCTGGGTCGCGCTTGTAATCACCCTGCGATATCATTTCGCAGCGTCGTTGATCGAGCAGGATGATGTCGATGAGATCGAACGTGCAGCGCTTCAGCACGCTGATATCGTCGGAATACATCGCCTGCGCACGAGACAGGTATGCCGAAAGATCGGCGTCCGAGAATGCCACGCTTTGATAACGAGCGCCAATTAAAACGCCTGATGCCGGAGCCGTTGCGAACGTAATAATCGCGTTGGTTGCCGCCGTTGATGAGGGCGAGCCGCTGCCACCGACAGTGTAGAGCGTCGCGCTCACGGCCGTCCACGCCGTCGTCGCACCGGTTACCGGAGCCGGAGCCGTGTAGATCGTGAGCGTCCCCGCGATGAAGTTCTCGAACCGCAGGCTAAAGATTGTCGACGTTCCGTCGCCGGTGCCAATAAGCTCGGGCGGATCGCCGACGTTCGGCCACAACTGCGGACGATCGGCAATCTGCGTGCGAACTTGCGCGAGCGTCACGCTCACTGCGGCGTATCCTGCCGCGATGACTTGGGCCGGGTGCTCCAAGTGCGCTTATGGGCACGTTGAATGTGCATCGCGAGCCCGGCAAGACCACGGAGATCCTTGCGGTCGCAGCCGATGTGCGTGCACGCGACGAACGCGAAGTTCTTGTCGGATGATTCTACTTTCATCGGAACGTCTCACTCGTGCGTTGCGCGCAAAGGCCGATGCACTCGCCACGTAACACGGCTTCAACCTGATCGTCGGACACGAGCGCGCCTCGAACGACCGGGAGATACCCAATCGGTTGCTGTTTGTTTTTGGCTCGTGCCGTATTCTCGGCGAGAATGGCTTCCGTTTTACGCGCTACTTCTTTATCGACGGCGTTGCCTTGAGCGGCAAAAACGTCAACGAGCACAAAGGCTTCGGCTTCGAAATAAAACCGCGTGAACGGCATCCGGCGACCGTCTTGCCAGCGGGCCCAGTCGAAGACCGGATTGAGTCTCCAGAAGCGGGCTCCGAGGCGTTTTGTGAGGCTTTCGAGCGCATCGACGCGATAGGATGGCGATGCATCTTTGTCGCCTGACGGGTCAATCGATTTGCCGGGAAGACCGACTGCGGCAACCGATTGTGCGGCTTGAGCGGGCACAACCGACTGCGTTACGGCCGCCAGTAGTGCCGCGGCGACATCTTCGGGAACGTCTGTTTGCAAAGTTTTTCTTGCCATAGCCGAGCCGTTCCTTAGTTGAAAACAAAGAGGGCCAGGCGTGTCCGCCCAGCCCCCGTTGCCTCTTCACTAAAGAGACCCTTAGTTGCCCGCCAAGAAAAACTCGGGGAGCACGACGCCCGCACCGAAGCGCCGCTTGGTTTTGATGCGGACCGTGTCTTCGTCGAACGACTTGCCCGCATTGGGATCTTCCATGCGAACTTCGAGCGGCGTGCGATCTTGGAACGCGCCGATTTTCCCAGCCTCACCGAGGCCCCACGGATTGCCCGATGCAATGCCCGCGCGAGCGCGGACGATGAACGGGGTGAAGTACGTCTCGAACTCGCCCTTGAGCACGTTGTCCGAGAAGATGCCGCCAACGACACCGGCCGAAGCCGATGGGGTCGATGGCATGTAGACCGACTGCATGATGCGCTTCACGGCGATCTTGTCTGCCGAGGCGAACAAGCCGGCGTTGATTTGCACGAGCGCGAAGTTACCTTCGAGATCGGTCACATAGTCAGCCGCAGTGAACAGATTCTCGATGTTCGCCTGCGAGACGGCACCTGCCGTACACGTTGGGCCTCCGTAGTTCGACGGAGCTTGACCCGCGATGCACATTGGCGGAATGATGCCGCCGGAAGAGCGGATGTTGGCCGCGACGTATGCCGCGAACAACTGCGAGACCCACCACTGCTCTTCGGCATAGCCCATGCCCTCGCCGATGCCGTTGGCTTGATCGCGAATTTGACCAGTTTGATCGTCCTGCTCCATTTCTTGAGACATGACGATCACGCGCGCAAACTTGTGGTTTGCGATCCGCGTCAGAACGCCGCCGAGGCGAGATTCCGGTGCGGCTTCGGTTTCGCCGACAGGCACGGGGATGTCCGCGCGCTGCAATGGGAAGTACGTCTCTTCCGCCTTAGTGCTCGGCACGATCTTCGCTAATTTGCGATAGACCGTCGGAACGATCTGATACGCATTCGAAAGATCTTGCGTGACGAGCCCGGTCGTCAAGGCAAAGAGTTGCGAGGTCGTGACAGCTTCGGAAAGCTTGAAACGCTCGCGCAATTGACGGCGTGCTTCACGCAGCGAAAAACCGGGTTTAGCGATTTCCGGCAGCATGTCGTAGCCGTAATGTTCTTTGAAGCGGCGACCTTCGCGGGCAATCCAGTTCTTTGCATTGCCGATGAATTTCGCTTCGTTTGCGGCGGCAACGCGTTGCGCCGGGGAGAGCTTGATGATGTCGTTGGTATCCATGTATCGGCCCTCCTACTTGGCCAGCGCCGGAGTGATGCGGACGTAAATCTGTACGCCTGCAGCCCCGGTGATTGGAGTGGTGATCGGTTGAGCCGATTGACTGTTGCTCTGGCGCTGATCGGGCGAGACGTATCCCACCGCGGTGCCCGTTGCAGTCTTGGAGATCGTGCGACCGTCAGCACCGAGGTAAACGGTGTCGTACGGCTTGTACGAATCCGCAGCCGTGGTGTTGAAAAGATGATCGCCGTCTTCGAAGATTGCGACCATCGGCACGTTCGGATCGCCCGGAGGAATCGGGCTTCCCGTCACGCCCGCCGTGTACGTCAACGGATACACGTCGAGTGCAACGCCGACCATCTGCGCGGCATTCGCGTTTGATGCTCCGGTCGTCGACAACGACGCGATTTTCCCGTTGGTCGTCAGGTAGACCATTTCGCCGCTGACGATTTGGCCTGCAACCGGGCTAGCGTTGTAGCTCGTTGTCGGTGGCGTGACCGTGAGATCGATGGGGACATTGATCGGCGTGCGCAGGGTGCGGCGCGGCGCTGATGCGTTCGTGTTCATGACTGGCATGACTTAGTTCTCCCCATCGAAGTCGAAGCTGATGCGTGGCGCACCGGTTGCCCGGCGATCCGAAGCGATTGCCCCCGCGCCTTCGAGCACCGGACGGATAAAGGCGTGATCGAACGCTTGCGCATGTTTGCGCATCGCGGCGGCATTGCTTAATCCTTCGCGGATGATCTCATGTTTGAGGCGAGGCACAAAGCTCTCCGGAATGTTGAGCTCGCTGATGACATCGTCGGCCATGCGCTCGCGAACGACGCGCGATGCTTGTGATGTCACGGTTTTCGCGCGAGCGGATTCGCGGGTTGCCGACTTCTCGGCGACCTTGCGAGCCTCGCGCTCTTTTTTGAGAGCGGCTTTGAGTTCTTTTTCCGACATTTTTTCGATGTCGGCTTCAGTCACGTCGCCCTCAATGGTCTGATCGTCGTTGTCGTCGGCTGCTCCGGCGTCGTCGGCATCATCCGCATCCGCATCGTCTGCGTCGTCGGCATCAGCGTCATCGTCGTCAGCAACTCCCGTCGCTTGATCGATCAGTTGATCGAGTGCGCCACCATCGACGAGGCCCAAGGCTTTGTCGAGTGCGGCATCTTGTTCGGGCGTTAATTGCACGCCGCCGGCGGCCTCAACTAAGGCCTCCTTAACGGACTGCTTTGCGCCCTCGAAAAGTTTTGCTGCGCCCGCACGAACCTTGTCCGCGTCAAGCGTCAGCGTCAGATCGAGCGGATCGCGCTCGCGACGCGCTTCGCGCAGAAGCCGTTTGGCTTCCCGCATTTTCTGCGCGGCGGTTCGATGCTTCGGCATATACTGCTCCTTAAGAGGGATGATTGCTCCGCCAGCTCCCGCTTTCGTAACGATGTCCACTGATTCGACCGCCGTGATTTCGTTGACCACGTTCCACTCTTCGCCGTCGATCATACTCGGTGTGCCATCGCCCAGCGCGTTGATGCTGAGGCCTGCGTACGCCTTGGCGGGGTATTGCTTGGCGTATTCGGCGCATGTCCGAATGATCGAGAGCACTTCGGTGTTTCCGACCGCCGGATGGAACGTCGCAAAGAGCCCTAAGGTGCTTTTGCCTAGTTGTGGATCATTGTATTCGCGGCAAGCGACGTTGCTGTACCATCCGCACAAATGACGAACGGAACGCTCGGGCCGAGACTGCTCTTCGGCGCGCGACGGATGATCGAAGTACGCTTGCGCTCCTTCGAAGACACGAGAATCTTCGGCGCCCTGGAGGCATTGCGTCGAATAATAGTGACGATCTGCGAGATTGCCGGGGCCAGCGCGCAATAGCAAGACGTTTTCGACGACGCCGTTCGTTGATTTTGCTTCGAGGAGCGCAATATTCGACGTTGTCCACGAACGCAACCCGCGGTCGACGGCCGTGGCCATTTCATGCAGCCGAACGCTGCGCGCCTTCGCTCGTGAAACAATCGTTCGACGTTCGGATTCGCTGAGTCTTGCCAATCGAGCCGCAGGAACCGCAGCCGGCACACGGGCGAAAAATTCCTTGAGCGACTCGCTCGGACGCGGCTTAGCTACAGTAAGAGCCGTGCCATTTCGCGCAGATCGAGCAGCATTCACCCAGGCGATCTCGCGCCAAGAGCGGACACTCTCGCGCGCGGTCGACCGCTCATTTGCATGCGCGGCAAGAATCGCTCGCGCCTTCTTGACTTGCTTTGCAACGTCGACCTTATCGAATCGCGTGGCTTGCCCGGCGCGGCGCAAGACGGCTTTCGCAAAGGCAACGGCATGCGGATGATGCGCGGGCGGAAGCGGTAGACCCCATTCCGATGCGGGCGCGTTCTTATCGCCCGCCGGCGGGATGCCGTACGATCGGCGAAACTTGGCGTTCGTTCCCTTGCCACTCTGTGTGAGTGGCCAGAGCTGCATTTGCGTGACTCCCATGGCGCGTAAATTGCCGCATGCCGCCGACGATTGCCCCAAACGTGTCCGTTGCTTAGTTGCGGCTCGCCCTGCCGTAGCGGGTCCAACTCGCCACCGTCATGTGCATGATGCCGCCGATCATAACGTCCGCAGTGAGTAGCGCCATGAAAATAACGCTGACGTCGCCCGCGCTTGTCCACAGCGAAACGACATCGACAACCTCGTATCGATTCACGCTATGAGTCTACCTGCAGTATCACCGGTGCGCCTAAACTAGAGCATGCTCAGCGTGATCACAATGCGGCCGTCGGGCGTCATATAGCCGTCAGCCGTCACTTCGTCGGGCTCGAGACGATGAACCCGGCGAAAGACTTCCACGCCGTAAACGACCTTGCGCATCGCCTCAAAAAGTCCAGGCGACTCATTGATCGCGCGAGCCATCGACGTCGACTTCCGCGCGATCGCAGCGCGCATGTTGTCGAAATCGGCTCGAATGGTCGCGACTTCGGCTGCCTCGCTCGCCGTATTGATGTCGTTTACGTCAATGACGCTCATGCGGCATGCTCGTAAACGCCGAGAATGTCTCGCTCGGAGAGCACGATTGCGTCCTCGCCGTCGATCTTGATTGCGCTGCCCGCGTACCGCGTGTACGCGACTCGCTGGCCGACCTTTAGTGTCGTCGGCACAAAGATACCCGCAGTCGTCGTACGGCCACGGCCAACGGCAAGCACGATGCCCTCGTCGGTCATATATTGCGATTGCTCCGGCAGAAATACGCCCGCCGCCGTCTTTTCGGCCGAACGAATAGGCGAAATCGCAACTCGGTCGCCTGATGGAACGAAATTCATCCGCGTAATGCCTCTCCTACAATTTTTTGCATGCACTCAGGGACGCCGCAACACTGCGGAGCCTCGATTGCCGTTGTGGTGTGTCCCGCCGCGCATCGCCAGAGCTTCGAGCGCATCTTTTGACGCACAGCCTCACCTAGCGGCGACGATTTGTTATCCCAGCTCATTACGAGCTGCGTGTTTCCGTGATTTTTGCCGGGCCCGCTGAGCCGACATCCCAAATGCCATTCGTTTGGCCGGCGACATCGGCAACCGGGAGATTATAGGCCGCGTTCGGAGCGACCGTATTGAGCCCAGCGACTGCAGACGCGCCGTTCACGCCGATATACAGATTGCCCGTATTACCTGCGTTGACGATCGTAGCAGCGAGACGCTCGGAGTTCGCCGCGAGCGCCTGCGTTGAGACGGCGCCACTAACGAACGTCGTTGTCGCTCGCACCGCGACGACCGTGAGAAGCGCACCCGTTTGGTTGCCGAGATCGACCGCTGCGAGATTCATGAAGCCGCCGATCGTCTGCTGTCCCGTCGCCTGATTTCCGCCAGCGACGAGATTCTTGTCCGAGCGCGGGTCTTTGGCATCGATATTCATGTTGCGCTCCGTTCGAAGGCAAAAAGAGAACCTAGTTGGTCGTGTCCCTTAGTTGCGCTCATGGCAAAATCACCAACGCGCCTTGCGTTCGCGCGGCCTCTGCGAGCGACTCAAGGGATGACGCGCCACCGCCGCCGATCTCGCTGCGAATCTTGGCCGCACCGGTTGCCGACGTTGGGCTTGCGTCGCCAGCATCGGTGCCTGCATACGTCGGGTTCGGGACTTCTTTCGGATCGAACGCAACGTCACCGGGCTCTGGTAATCCCTTCTTGGTCATAGCAGCACTTTGCGCAATCAGCTTGCACGGATCTACGCCGATCTCTTCGGTTGTTTTCTTCCGCTCGTCGCCGAAGTCGTAGTTGTCGATCTCCACTTCGCCGGCTGCTTGTGTCGCGGCCGTCTCCTTGCTCCAGTACCCCATCGACTCGCCCTGAATGAGCATCGTCATGCGCGCTTGCGAGTCGGCCTTGATGATCGACGGGAAGTTGAGCTGGAAGCCGAAATCGCTCACGCCGTCAAGTAGGCCGTAGCGACGAGCCTCCTCGATCACATCGGAATACAGCCGCCGCATGAATGCGCTGATGACGCTTTGGCGCTCTTCGAATCGCTTAGCGGCGGGCTCCGTCGCCACGAGCGCGCTGGCACGATTGGCGTGCGATGACGCGCCGAAGTATTCTTTGCTCAAGCCGAAGGTGATCGCAATATGATTGACGAGCGCCTCATACGTCGAACCGTTGCCGGCAACCGCGCGAACCGCCGACGAGACAGCGGTGATGTCGACGAGCGAGTTCGTCACGAACGACGATCCCGGATCGGCCGTCGCGCCAGGGATTTGATTTGCCACGTTTTGGATGTCGGGCAGGCCGCCCGTGACCTTGTAATGCCATTGGTATGCCGCCGCGGCGTACTCTTTTTGGACGATTGCATCGAAGTACGAGCGAAGTCGCTTCATCCAGCCGAGCGCCGGATACATGTCGCTGCGCCCGCGCACGTCGGACTCTTTGGCGTTTACCTTGACGTGGATAACGTCTTTGTTGCTGATCGTTCGCTCGATCCATCGCGTGCGCGCCGCATCTAACTGCGGGGCGTACAGCACGACGCGCGTCTGGAAGCGCTGGACGTACCAATACACCTGCATAGGATCTTCGGCGTCGGTGACGATCTCCCACATCGTTTCGGGTGGCAGCGTGCGCACGTTCGTACGGCCGTTGCCAAGCGGAATCTTGCGCAAGAACAGTTCGCCGTCGCGCGAGAGCGACACGGCCATGGTGTGTAGGCGCTCATTGATCTGCTCGCGCTCGTTGAATTCGTCGAGTATCTCTTGCACCTTGGCATCGTTTGCCGCAACCGACATGCCGCGACCAAGGACAAAGTCCGCGATGAGTTCGCATGCCTGCCGACCCATCGGATCGTGAGTCCACGCATAGTATGCCTTGGCGAGTTCGTCCCACACATCGCCAATCTGGAGCTGCTGGCCGGCCGGACCACCGCGTGGCAGGTATTCGCGCTGCGTCGGAGCGGCTGAATAGAGCGCTGATGCGCTGCCGGATCCACCACCGAAGAAATCCTCGCGTAACCGTCCGGCTTTTTCGTACCCGCCGCTCGCAAGAGGCCTCGTGACCTCTTCGATGGCGTTGAATTCGCGCAAGCACGCTTCTTCTTCCGGCGAAAGCGTCTCGGTCGTTTGTAGCCCGCTCTCGCGAAGGCGCTTTATCGCTGCGACCGCGATATTCACGCGCCGCTCCCGAATCTTCCGGTTTGCGAACGCGTTGCGCTCGTCGATCGGGCTCTCAATCCATTGCTTTGACTCAGCACAGGTGAGTTCGATGCGCTCACGTCGGCCGTCGGCACACTCAAGCGAGAGATTCAGTGATGCGCCGTCTTTGATGTCACCGACGAGCTGGCTGATGCGATCATTCGCGGGATCCGGCAAGTATGCCGTCAGATCGGGTTCGAACTTCTCCGGCTCAACGACCCGAATAGCGACTTGCTGCGAGCTGAAATCGCCAAGGTCATCCCGACCGTCCTGTAGTGCTTGCGACATGCTCGCCTAGTTGCGCGAGCGATGATATCGAGCGCCCAACGTGTCCGCCTAGTTGGGGTATTACCCCACCCTGACGCCGACCGGAGCGACAGTATTGATGCCGTCGACGACTACCGTCCCGGCATCGCTTAGCACGTCAACCTGGTCATCATTCACCCCGCGCGGGAACGACAGCATTTCTTGCTCGAGAATATCGACCCATGGAATGCTGCCGGCTGGATGCCAGGCCTCACCGAGTTCATAGCGTGCGGCAATGAGATACGCGCGCACCTCTTTACTCTCACGGCCGCGTGTAATCGGCACCACGGGTAAGCCATCGGCAACGGCCTGCTGAACGAACGCCCATTGATAGGCAACCGCTTCGATGCCGATGCGCACGGCGTTCCACTTTGCGCGAACCGAGCGCACGATCGAGAGCTGCTGCGGCCCAGGAGTGCGCTCTCGAAAGACATCGAGCACGATGAGCTCTCGTTGGGGACCGAGAGCGAAGACGCCAATACAGAAGTAGTCGCCCGTTGTCGCGCTATTGCCCGTCGCGAGATCGACGGTCATAAAAATGCGGCATTGCGCGACCTGAATGAGGCGTACGATGCGGCCGTGGTTATCGCGCAACCGGAAGACGCCGTTGGCGACATCGTAGTAGCGAAACCACGCCTGCTGGAAGATTGCACCGCCGTCCGGGCGCGGCCGACCCTGGTAGAGCGCGTCAAAGGCACGCGGTCCGACCGTCGCACGCTGCTTCTCCAGCCACTCGATGGGACGAACGGCCGGCCACAAAGCTTCGCCTGGTTTGCGCCCGAGCGCATCGTTTTCGAGCGCGATCGCCGGAAGATCGACGAGCGTATACGGTTCTCCGCGCTCATCGTAGTCAGCGCGCAACTGCCCGACGAAATCTTGCTCGGTCCATCGAGACATGATGACGACGACGATGCCATCGGGCTTTAGGCGGGTCGCGAGTTCGTATTGCCACGCATCCCACACCTTTTTGCGGTACGTCGGGCTCATGGCTTGCTCTAAGTTTGCATACGGATCGTCGATAATGAGGACGTCCGCAGGCCGCCCGGCAATACCCGCATCGATGCCTTGGGCGATCATTTGCCCCTTGTGGCCATCGATATTCCAGCGCCCCTTCGCCGACGACGTTGGATCCACGCGCAGGCCGAAAAACTGCTCGCCGTGCCGTTCCATATACTTGCGCGATATGCGGCCCATGCTATCTTGGGCGAATTCCGTTGCGTACGAGCAAACAACGACGTAATGATCGGGGTGATGTCCGAGATACCACACCGGGAACCATCGCGAGGCGAGTTCGGACTTGCCATGCTGCACGGCCGTCTGGATGATGACCATTTTCGTGCGGCGCTGCTCGGCATCGACGAGCGCGCGGTCAATAACGAAATGATGAGCCGCCGGAATGTAGGGAACCGGGTCATCCTTCGTCGAGATCGCCGCAAATAACGCCGGCGACGAGAGCGCAGCGGCCCTCGCCGTAATTTCCGGTTTAATCGGGCTTGCGGCCGAGAACCGCCGAGAATACCGACTGCAGGGCGACAAGTGCGCTCGGGTTTTTGCGCACTTCAGCGGAAATGTCACGATCAAACGTCGATGCAATCGGGCCACCGTCGGCGCCGGTGTGCTCTAAGCGTTGCACGCTGCCATAGTCTTCACGGTAGCGACGTTCCAGCAACCAAGTGGCTTGCGATGAGCCCTTTTCGCCAGCGAGAGCAAGCTCCGTTAGTGTTTTTGCGCCTTTCGCGCGCGCGCGCGTGACGCGTTCATGGAAAGCAGCATAGGGTTTCACGCCTTTTGCGCCCCGGTTCATCCAATCGAACATCGTCGAGCGCGATATTCCCTCAGCCTCTGCCGCGATATTGTTCGACATGCCCAGTTCGAGATTGCGGCAGATCGCATCGATCAACTCCGGCTTTAACAACGCCGGCACATTTTTGGGGCGGCCTAGCGCCTTGGGCCCCTCTGTGGCCGCGCCTTTTTTGGCTCGCTTCGGTCGGCTTACCGGCTTGTCGGCCGACTTTTTGCCAGCCGATTTTGCGTCACTAGACATAGCCAACGCGGTTCCGGATCGCCTGGCTTGTTTTTTTGCGTTGTGTCCGCTTAGTTGCCGCTACGAGGAATTACGCGTCGCGACGTTACTTCGAATTCCCGGACGAGTGCCCGTTGATCGTCGGTCGCGCGCTGATCTCGAGCGCGCCACCCAACTCGAACGCCGAGAACAAACGAAAATACGGAGACGATGCCCGATCCGACAACGGCAAGAACGATCACCGCTTGGTTCTCCGTCCCGTTTTCGAACGAATATCCGGCGCATGCGCAAATGGCATGTTTGCGGGATCTATCTTCCGGGCATTGAGGCCAACCGGTGCGAGCCCGGCGGCTGCGATCTCTGCGATCGCCACGCAAATAAGTGCCGGTTCGCGCTTGAGTTCTTTCGTCAGCGTCGATGAGATCATGAAGCAGAGTCTGCGTCGAATATGCTCGCGGTCGCCAGGATCGAGCGCCCCCCGACGCACATCCGGAGGCAGATTGATGGGGAATCGCAGTTCGACTTGCTCGCGAATCTTTGCTTCGTCGATATATTCCGGCGGCTTCGCTTGCGCTACGAGCGCACGCTTCTTGTCTCTACGCGCCTGCCGCGCCATTGACTCTTCGTTCGTGCTGCGAATACCATGAGCCGCAAAACGATGATTGGCAAGCTGACGAGCCGATGGGAACGGCTGCGCTTTGCCGCGCGAACATCCGGGCCAGGTGCACGCAAAGACGCCGTCGGTGAAGACGGCGTCGTTTGCTGGCCCCACTGCTGGCTCCACAACCACAGGAGAAATCTCTTGAGCGCCTAGCACCCGAAAGACGATGGAGCGGCGAACGCGAGGGTTCGTGCGTTCGAGCAGGTTACGATCCGGCGGCCATAGCCCGATTTGCCACACAGGGGCGCGCACATCGTCGGCCGCGATTGCTGCGCTCATGTAAGCCGCGTACGCACGCGCCTGCTGCGAATCCTTTTATCTTGCGCGAAATTGCAACAGGCGTTCGATATTGCGTGACGCCTGTTCGATTTATGGTTTCTCGTGAAACTATTTGCAATAATTATCGCAATTATTTTCGAGGTAAAATGCGCACTCTTCCGAGGGCGATTTCGCGCAGCGCGGTCATCGCTGGCTTGTCGCGATTAAGTCGGCCAAGGTCGTCGACGAGCGGCGGCGCTCCTCCGACGATCTGCCTTGACCGCTTCGCGATCGCGTTGATGACGGAAAATTTTCCGCCGGCGAGATCCGCTGCAATCAGCGCATCATCGTGATTCCTACTCATCGTGGCCTCCATATCTGTTGCAATTTGCAGCAGCTTGCAGCATTTTGCATCGTCCCGTACTTTCCGGGAAATCTAGGGAAATCTAGGGATTTACGCGGCTTTGACTTTCAATCGCACCACTTCAACCCTTATCACAATGCGTTTCCCCTTGCCGTCTTTGATCGCTAAGGGATGCGGGCCGTCTTGCGCGATCTTGTCGTTGGCGTAGAGCACGCCTTCGAGTGCGTCTTTAACTAATTTGCATGGGGCATCGGGGTCTAATCGCGAGTCGTAGAGTTGGTAAGAAACCTCCACGCACGCCAATTCGTCGAAAGCCGGCCAACCGTGCTTCGTTCGCTCGACGAAGGCGGCGGCTTTGATTCGGTCTTTGAACTCCTTGGCATCCTTGCGTAGGTATCT
>VFSW01003410.1_pt1 | contig 23859 bp, 22 predicted proteins | sample 5358111 | NCBI WGS metagenome assembly VFSW01 (sample SAMN11554181, study PRJNA540505) | mine drainage metagenome | isolation source: sediment from site ElyBrook_90M | place: USA: Ely Copper Mine, Vershire, VT | collected 2017
CTGTCACACAATTTCATTTTCGTAAAGCTATATCATTTATGGAAATGCTCTAGCGTCATCTTCGCCTCCAGTATTAGATTGGAGCTACTTTTTCCGGTGATGGTGTAAACCTATGTGGCTCGATCATAAAGTTGACTCGTCAATCGCCAAGCACTTTGGCCATTGCGTTAGTTATTCCACGGCCCAAGTCGCCGATCACCTGCCCTAGCAGGTCGCGTCGGCCGTGCGCGATATACCATGCCACTTCGGCAGCACCTGTTGCCAGATATCCGCAAATCTTGAAGCCAGCGACAATTAACCTCCAGAAGAGTTTGAACGGGTCAGACATTACGCTCGCCCAGTTCGCCTTACGATAGGAACCGTACTTGACTTGGCCGTTACCTAGCCATTGGGGGACTGCCAGAGCATATCTCGTCTTGCGGGAAATTCAAAATACTAGAACAGCAAGGAAGACTTCGCTTGGGCCGTTACCAGTATTTTGTTGCTAGCGCGAGCGCCATCCACAACACCCAGCGGCGGCAGGGAGAAAGAAACGCATTTTCTGGACCTCTTTCCCCCAACCGTCGCTACTGGTCCCGTCAGACGGTTTTCGGTACGACAAACAGCGTCCACCGTCGTTCACTTGGCGTGTTTTCCCCAGCCCCATTGCGCGTTAGTCGTGTTTCCGTCCCCGTCGTGGGTTACGGTCATTTTGTCGCCGAGACCGAGCGGTAGCGCGGTTTCGTGAGTTGTATACTCCCTCGTGGACCCGTCAGCGTTGCGCGTGACTGACGTGCCATCCGAGAACCGCTCCGTGACGCTTCCATCCTCGTGACCCTCTTTGTCACCACCGGAAAATAGATCGCTGAGAATACCCATTTTTGTTCTCCTTGAGTACTCGCCATAGGCAATGGCTAAGCCTCAAGAAACAACGTAGCATCCTCTTTTGGTTTCAAGGTTGCATTTTGACGGCGACGGTGCAACATTCCAGCACAATGATCGCGTTACGTACTTCTTTGCTTCGGGACTTGGTGCGTCTCAAGTTTCGAGGAATAAATGGTGTTATTCAGGCGTGGCCGCCGTCACTTAGTGGGCCTCACCGCACGACTTTGTGGCGGTGGCTAAACGGCAAACCTCCGATCACGCCCGAACATGTATTGGCACTTGCAGGAGCGTTTGACCTAGACCCCTTCGCTCTATTCCAAACAACGACACGAGGTTATGCGGCACTCTGCCGAGCGCTGGCGCAGAACATCGGCGCGAAGCGGCCCAGCCCTGTTAGCAAAGACCTTCAGTGGATTCTGGATTTCGTTGTACCTCAGGAGGAATGGCCGCCAACTGACATCTCAGCCAGGTACTTTCGCCGACCGTGGTATGTCAAGAATCTCTGTCACGCTGGACACACCGGTCGAAACTATTTCCAGAGACTTGCAATCACCGCCGAACCGCGCAAGTTTGCCGAGCCCCAGGTCTTGCATTTTGCGTTCAGAGTTCCCGACGCGACTTTCCCAGTGTGGACCCCATACGGTTTCGTCGAGAGAAGGAACGATGAGATCGCGTTGTACCATATTCGCGGCTACAGTACGTCGGTAGAGACGCGGCCTGACACCAAAACGTTCGCCGTCGAAACGTGGTTCGGGCACGGCACGGCGGAGTTTCGTGTCGCCAGCCTGCATCCCTTTAAGCTCGCTCTCGACAAGAGTGCCGATGCGACAGTCCCTTCCGTCCGCTTCCGATAGCGTAGACCGGAACACGCGAAGCAACGGTCCGTATCTCGCACTTCCTTTCCATGCTCGGGTTCTCGCCTTTCTCCAGTAAGATTTGTTTCGTCCATTTTCTTCGTCCCCACCCTTTCCATTGGGCACGGCTTCGGGATAATTCCTGCGCCCGGCAGCTTCGCGTCTCCTGCTTTTCCGGTTCCTCCCAACAAATCTTCTGAAACACCATCGAAGATTTTTTGTGTCCCTCCCAAAAAGCAGACGCTCGCTTTGGGAGCAGCATCCTCTCGCTTCCGGGTGCCCAATTACAAGGGCTGAAACGGAGAAACACAGATGTATCTATATGTTAAGTGGAATAGCTTCGAGCTGAGGTTTGCCCGCCGACGTTTCCGACATTAGAGCATGATTTGTCTTGCGCTGGCCACTCCCGTAGCGAAGACCTGCGACGCCGGAGGCGGCGCGCTTAGGTCGTAGCGGAGGGAGTGGCCAGGGACGGATTATTGGGCGAATCTCGTCCGAGCGGGTATGGTTCCCGAACTGAATAGCCGTGTTATGCTCTGGCACACTTCAGGGGGACAGTCATCACAATGTGGATTCTCACGGCGGCGTTGATCTTCTTGGCATTTCCGTCCAACTTGGCTGCACAATCAAAAGACTCGGCGGGTGATCCATTCGCAGAGGAACTTTACGCCAAACATTGCGCGCAGTGTCATGATCAAGGTGCGGAGGCGCGGGTGCCCCCACGTGCGGCCTTGGAGAAGATGTCGTCAGCGAGGGTTCTGCAAGTACTCGAAACCGGTGCAATGCGTGAAATGGGCGCAAAGCTGACGATATCGGAACGGTACGCACTCGCAGCGCTGCTGGGGAAAGCAGAATCGACCGTGGCGAAGCAGCTTGCCAATCGTTGTCCAACTTCATCGGTATTGCCAACCTCATCTATGGGTCCGGCTTGGACCGGATGGAGTGCAGGGCTGAACAACTGGCGTTTTCAGCAGACCACCGACGCGAAATTGAGCGCGGCGGACGTACCCAAGCTAAAGCTCAAATGGTCCTTCGCTGTACCGGATGCGACATCCATGCGTAGTCAGCCCGCCGTCTACGCGGGTCGCGTGTTTCTGGCCGGTCCGGGAACCGTATTTTCACTAGATGCGGCCACAGGCTGCGTTTTCTGGGCCACGGAAGCAGCGGCTGGGATTCGTAGTGGGCTCACAGTGGCGCATATGCGAGATAAAACACTGGTAATTTTCGGCGATGTCGCTGGCCATGTGCGGGCCCTGGATGCCTCCACCGGCGTTCCCGTATGGCAACTGCTTGCCGACAATCATCCGGCGGCGGTAATTACGTCTACCCCAGCGTTCTATAACGACCGCGTATACGTGGGCGTATCCTCCTTTGAAGAAGTGCGCGCGATCTCGCCGGGCTACGTGTGCTGCAGTTTTCGCGGTAGTGTGCAAGCTCTGGACGCGGCTACCGGAAAAGTAATTTGGAAAACCTATACTGTCGCCGATGCCGCGAAGCCGGGCAAACCAACCCAGCGCGGAGCAAAGACCTTCGGTCCGTCCGGCGCCAGTGTCTGGAGCACGCCTACACTCGATCCAGAGCACAACGTAATGTATGTGACCACGGGCGACAATTACTCCGAACCCACCACCGGCACCAGCGATGCTGTACTCGCGATCGCGCTCGATACAGGAAAGATTCTGTGGAGCAAACAACTCACCGCAGGCGACGTTTATAACAGTAGTTGCCCACTGGCGGATAAAGCTAACTGCCCCGACACCGCTGGGCCGGATTTCGACTTTGGCTCTTCACCGATTTTGCTGAACCTGAAAGGCAATCGGCGCATGCTCGTGCTGCCGCAGAAATCCGGCACACTGCACGGCGTCGACCCCGATGAGCAGGGCAAGATAGTGTGGGAGGCGGAAGTGGGCCAGGGCGGCACCCTTGGTGGTATTCAGTGGGGCGCAGCTACAGACGGTGATTTAATTTATGTGGCGCTCTCCGACATCAGATTTACGGCGAAAACTGCGACAGGGCGCAATCCCGATCCCAATCGTGGCGGCGGCATGTTCGCCTTCCGCGCAGACAACGGCGCGCGTATATGGATGACTGCGCCCGCGCCTTGCGGCAATCGAACTCCATGCAGCCCTGCTCAGTCGCAAGCCGTCTCTGCGATTCCAGGTGCAGTGTTTTCAGGCTCGAATGACGGGCACTTCCGAGCATATGCCACTGCGGACGGAAAAGTTATTTGGGATTATGACACGGTACATGACTATCGGACAGTCAACGGCGTTGCTGGCAGAGGAGGTGCGCTCGACGCGGGCGGCCCCGTGATCGCTGGGGGCATGATATTCGTGGGCTCGGGCTACGGGCAATGGAGCGGTATGCCGGGAAATGTACTCTTGGCATTCGCAGCGGAATAATTCCTGCTGAGTGCGGCAGACTTTCGGATTCCCATCACACCCTATCCGTACAAGTTCTCCGTGGCGCCGCCAGAAGGATACTGGACGAATTGTCGGCAAACCGCAAGTTACCTTGATTGCGAAGTGGTGGCCGAGATCAACTTGCCGAAACCACATTCGCCATTGCATGGACTGCAGCCGCTTCCGAGTCGGAAACTTCAAATACAGTCAGCAGCCGAGTCAGTTGCAAGAGTTCGTTAGTTCGCGAACCCAGATTGCAAAGGCGCAGGGTTGCTCCGCTCGTTTTCGCGCTGGTATGAGCAGTGACCAGTGCGCCGAGACCCGAGCTATCAATCATCGTCACATTTTTCAAATCCAGGACGATTTTCTTTTTACCTTCGCCGAGCAGACTTTTCACTTTGTCGCGCAGCCCAACGGTCTCTTCTCCGAGCACAATGCGGCCGTCCAGCGCCAGTACAACCACACCGTCTACTTCGCGGCTAGCAATTTTTAGAGCCATATTAGATTTTCTCCTGTCGACGAAAAATAAGAATTGAATGTGCTACGACGGGACCAACAACTTATTTCCGAGGAACACCCATGCTGTACAAGTTCGACTTGGCCGGGAGTATACACTGATTCTTCTTTTTTTTCAGCGCATCAAATTCAGGACGCAGCGCTTTGGGCCGCGGCACGATAGCGGACTAGGAGTAGCGTAATGTCGTCGGCCTGGCTTGCGCCGCGTGTGAATTTTTCGACGGAATCGAATACAGCTTTCTGCAGATCATCGAGATGCGCATCGTGTCGGCCCGCGAGCGATTCCCGCAGACGAGGGACGCCGAACAATTCGTCGTCGGGATCGGCGGCCTCAGAAACTCCATCACTAAATAGAACCAGAGTGTCGCCAGATTCCAACGTCACACGGGCAGTTTTGAACTCGGCACCGGGAACGAGTCCAACAGGATACGAGCCTTCCGTAAATGGTTCCGCAAGCTCCCCGTCGCGAAGAAGTAGCGGAGAAGGATGGCCAGCATTGATGTAATCGACATGACCATCACGTCCAAGCACGCCAAAAAACATTGTGGCGTACTTTCCCACTTCGGAGTGTTCACAAAGAAAATTATTGATGTGGTTGAATACACGCTCAGGGTTTGCGCCCATGGTCATTCCGGAAAGGGCGCCCTGCAGCATGGTCGTGAGTAGTGCAGCGCCTATGCCTTTACCGGAAACGTCCGCGATCAAGAAGGCCGTGCGGTCTTCGCTCATCGGAAAAACGTCGAAGTAATCGCCGCCGACCGAGAGGCAAGGAATATTCGTTCCGCTGACAGTGAGATGCGGAAAATCGCGGAAGCCGCGCGGCAGCAGCGCCTGCTGAATATCACGCGCGATGCTGATTTCCTGTTCGAGGCGCTGGCGTTGGCGTTCGTATTCGACCAGGCGCGCATTGTCCAGAATGCTGGCCGCTTCCACGGCCAGCGCGTCGAGGATTTGCCGCTCCAGCCGCGAAAAGGCCGCGGGACGCTGAGAGTCGAGATACACGACACCCAGAAAATGTCCGCGCTTGGAATCGTTGTCGGTTTCCGTCGAATTTGCGCGGGACATTCCATACAAAGGAATGGCGATGACGGCGCGAAGGCGCTGCGCAACAATGCTCATCGCGGCCTGCAGGTCAACATCGGCGCGCGCCAGGTCTTCGGTGATGATGCTGGATTTCAGTTCGCGAGCCTGACGCAACGCCGTCTGGCTAGGAGAAAGACCATCGGAATCGAGTCGCAATCCGCCCTTACGTCGAGCTAGCCGGACACGCAGCGCTCCGGACGCATCCGGTTCGAGTAGCAGGCCCCGATCCGCGTCCGTGATCGAGATGGCATGGTCGAGCATTGTGCTCAGCACGGAATCGAGCGGAAGCTGCGAATGCAAAAGCATTGTCGCTTCCAGCAGAAGATTTAGTTTATGCAAGCCGCCGGGAGAAGACTCGGCGCCGGATATGCTCTTAATACGGCTGAGAATATTTTGAATGGAAGTGTCGGTCGCGGCGCTCCGAAAAATAAGTTCGTAAGAATTCTCCAGACCAAAACTGATTACGTCCCCGTCCTCCATTTTGGCCCGGTCAACTTGTTTACCGTTCACATGAAGGCCGTGGCGGTGGCCTCGGTCTTCCAGACACCAGTTATCGCCTTGTAAAATCAGCGCGGCACACTCGCGTGAGATTCGCCGGTCGTCCAGTTGAAGATGATTTCCGGTCACTCCCCCACGTCCAATAAAAAATGGCGATTCGGTAATGCGGATAATTCGACGCGCGGAATCGGCAGAAATAACTTCGAGACTAGCTCCGTGAGTAGGTGGGGTCTCAGGCATGGGTATCGCTCGGTGGAGGCATTGTAGCACGCACAGTTTGAGGGACAACGAGATGCTTGTTCGTCTATACTCGCGTAAACTGGCGGTCACCCAACCGTTCAAGCGGGCCCGCCCGGCGGTGGATATGTACGCGAGAGTCTGGAGGGCTGGCATCCTTCCGGGAAAAGTGGAGGAGTTTGCGGCTGCTATCAATTCAGTAAGACCAATCCTACGAGGACAGCCTGGATTTTGCGGCTTGCTTGTACTGCGCAGTGGCCCAGGAGCATTAGAAGCAACCGTAGTCTCGGTATGGAACTCGATAGACGACCTTCGCAACAGCGAGGCCACCGCGATTCAGCAAGCGGTCGTCAAAGTTCTTTCCTATTGTGAGCCTCGTCCAGTCATGCGCGAAGAGGAAGTGGTGGTGAGTGAGTTTCCCTCTGATAATTTGGACGACGACATCACGAAGTTGTAGTGCCCTTCCGACTTGTCGTGAAGACGGTCCCTACGCATTTGTTGAACGACCCACAGGACTGCGAGTTCTCTCGATCTTGCTTCAATTAGTCGGTACAACCTCAGCGTCCGAAACGTAGATATCGAACTCAATGGTTTAGGTCCAGATTCCCAAATGGACCAAACGCCTATCCAACCGCTCAATTTCGGACTATGCGGCCGGCCTTTTCAAGGAAAGGCTTGGGAACGTCACCTCTGATTTTTTCTGAGAACGGCTTTGCTGCTGCATACTCTCGCCACTTCCGCCTGGCGGGAGTATTATCTGCAAACCCCACTTTATGTTCCAGCAGGGTGGTCCTGGGATAACTTAAGGATTGCCCGTGATACGGGAGGTGGCCCGTATTTCGTTACTTTTCAGTCTGTGATCGAGTAAACTCAGCCGACTCGCTCCCATGCCACTACCCGCAGGCACAAAGCTCGGCGCGTACGAAGTCCTCTCCGCTATTGGTGCGGGCGGAATGGGTGAGGTGTACCGCGCGCATGACACCAAGCTCGGGCGCGACGTGGCCATCAAAGTTCTTCCCCCAAATTTCGTGAATGACCCGGAGCGGCTCTCACGTTTCCAGCGCGAGGCCCGCATGCTGGCGGCGCTGAACCACGCGAACATTGCCACGATCTACGGTCTGGAACAATCCGATGGCGTGACGTGTCTCGTAATGGAATTAGTTCCGGGCGAAACGCTGCAGGAACGTATCAAGCGAGACGGCGCGATTCCCATCGAAGAAGCGCTGAAGATCGCTGGACAAATTGCGGAGGCCCTCGAAGCCGCGCACGAAAAAAGTATTATTCACCGCGACCTGAAACCCGCGAACGTGAAGGTGACGCCGGAAGGCAAAGTGAAGGTGCTGGATTTTGGTCTGGCGAAAGCGTTCGAGGGCGACACGGCGTCCGATGACATGACGAATTCGCCGACGCTGACTTGCGCAGCGACCATGCAGGGCGTGATTCTTGGCACTGCGGCGTATATGTCGCCGGAGCAAGCGCGCGGAAAATCAGTCGACAAGCGTACCGACATTTGGGCCTTCGGGTGCCTGCTGTTCGAGCTTGTGAGTGGCAAGCAAGCCTTCGCCGGCGAGGACACAACGGAAATTCTCGCCGCGGTCGTAAAGTCCGAACCCGACTGGGGCCAACTTCCAGCGGCCACTCCGCCAACAGTCCGCTCGCTGCTGAAGCGGTGCCTGCAAAAAGACAGGACGCTCCGGCTTCGAGACGCAGGCGACGCTCGCATCGAGATAAATGAAGCACTGTCAGCACCTGCAACCACGAACTCCGAACTCACGGTTCCCGCCAAAGGCGCTCGTGCATTCGGCCCGAGCCAACTGCTTCTCGGTCTCGCAGCATTGCTGATCGTTGCAGCGATCGCGAGCCTGGCAACCTGGAATCTGAAACCGTCCGGTTCACTTCTGCCGCAGCCGGTTTCACGCGTCACGATTACCCTGCCGCCAGGCCAGCAATTGGCGGGCATGGATGCTGCGCCCGCTGTAGCCCTCTCTCCCGACGGCTCACATCTAGCGTATGTCGCGCGACAGGGCGGTGCTCAACAAATCTACCTCCGCCAAATGGATAGCCTGGAAGCAAAGCCAATCCCCGGCACGGATGGAGCTGTCGATCCCTTCTTTTCGCCCGATGGGCAATGGCTGGGATTTTTTGCAGATGGAAAAGTGAAGAAGGTTTCGGTGAGCGGGGGAACGACTCTGCTTGTCGGCGAAGCTGCTTCCCCGAACGGAGCCAGCTGGGGCAGTCAGGGAACAATTGCCCTTTCCCCTACGAACGTCTCCCCTATCCTGCAAGTGCCGGATGCGGGAGGCGCCGCAACGTCCATAAGTCGATTCGAAAAAAGGGAAAACAGCCACCGCTGGCCTCAGTTCTTGCCCGACGGCAAGACCGTGCTCTTCGCAGCCGGATTCACCGCCGGGAATTGGACCAACGTTGAGATTACAGCCCAACCGCCCGGCTCGGGTGCACGGCGAGACTTGATTCTAGGGACAGCCCCTCATTACGCGCCCTCTGGGCACCTGATCTATGCGCAAGGCGGGAGCCTGATGGCCGTGCCTTTCGATCCACAACGACTGGCGGTCACTGGCACGGCGGTTCCCGTCGTGGAGGGTGTCCAACAATCCGGAGTAAGCGGACATGCTCAATACAGTCTTTCTGATAATGGATCGTTGGTTTACGTTCCGGGCGGCTTTCAGTCGAATCAAAGCAAGCTGGTGTGGGTCAATCGCAATGGGACGGAACAGCCCTTGGCCGCCCCCGGACACAACTACGTTTACCCTCGGATTGCACCCGACGGTCGCCGTGCGACATTGGCCATCGCCGAAGATCAGGGGGCGCAAGTCTGGCTTTACGACCTACAAGAGAGGTTGACACGGTTAACATTTGAGGGTGCTGCGAACAATGTCCCGACTTGGTCGCCGGACGGAAAGCGCGTAGCTTTCCTGTCGTACAACGGGGGTCAAGCCGAAGGGCAAAACATTCTCTGGCAACTGGCCGATGGCAGTGGCGGGCCGGAAAGATTGACCACCGGCGATTTCCTCCATGCCCCGTTGTCCTTCAGCCCAGATGGGCAACTCCTGGCATTCATCGAATCCAATCCCGCAACGGGGTATGACATTTGGGTGCTACATATCAGTGACCGCAAGGCGCAACCTTTCATTCGGACACAGTTCAATGAATCGGCCCCCGAGTTTTCTCCCCCGGACGGTCGCTGGCTGGCGTATGTTTCCAATGAATCCGGCCGCAACGAAATTTACGTGCAAGCCTATCCGGGCCCCGGCGGCAAGTGGCAGATTTCAACCGATGGCGGCACTGAGCCGGTGTGGAACCATAACGGACGCGAACTGTTCTACCGCGACAGGAACAAGATGATGGCCGTGGACATCACCACCCAGCCCGGATTTTCCGCAGGCAAGCCGCGCTTGCTCTTCGAGGGATCATACTTGGCGACCCCCGCGACATTCCCAAACTACGACGTGTCCCTCGATGGCCAGCGCTTCCTGATGCTCAAGCCCATGGCCTCGGCCGAGCCGCCGCCGACGCAAATCAACGTCGTGCTGAACTGGTTTGAGGAGTTGAAACAGAAAGTTCCCGTGGAGAAAAGGTAATGGCGCTCGCGGTGGGTACGAAACTCGGCTCCTACGAAGTCCACGCCCAAATTGGCGCGGGAGGAATTTCTTCGACGAACTGCGACGCAAGGTCCCAGGCGGCAAATAACTGCAATCGCGCTTAATCTCACAAATCTCCAATAAAACAAGCCTTTTGGGTTTGTTTGGGCGGATAGAGTATGGATGGTCGGCAAACCGCACGTTATCCGGTCGAAGGGCTGTTTTGGGGTCGGTTCTGGGATAACTTCCGGATTGCCCGTGATACAGGAGCCATCCGCTCATAATGGTGCATCATCTCTCATCGTAGAGTGGCTCAAGGTAAGACTCGACGGAGTCGATTGACTTGCTGCCACCTATAAATCCGATGTATCTATCAGGTCTGATCAGAAAGAGCGCACCATTTTCACCGCCATAAGCATGAAGAACGTGCCCCTGATCATCGATCAGTTGATTGCTGCGAGCGGCCGTTCCGGAAGGACCGTGATCGATTGTGTACACCTGAAGGTGTTGTTTGAATCTTTCGCCGACTCGATTCAATCCTTGGAGATCCTGGCTTCCAAGGCTCAGCAAGGTAAACCGGGCCCCACGGAATATGTCAAAGAGGCGGACCAGGTTTCCGTCATGATCATGCAGCGGAGCGTCAGGAGCGCGGTCTCCCGCCTGTAGTGGAGTTGAGGGCGGATCCTCCTGCCGACTGAGAGAACTTCCGCGATAGTTAAGTCCAAGTTGCAGAACTTCCTCACCTCGCTGGTACTCTCTATCTTTCATTGTCTGTTGGTGCAGTCTTGTGGAAATCCCCAGCAAGGACGCCGCGATAGGCAACCTCTCCTCCTCGTAGGTATCCAGTAACGACACCTTCGCGCCATTCAAGACGGCGTCAAGTTTCCATCCGAGATTGTAGGCATCCTGAATTCCCGTGTTCATGCCCATTGCCCCAGCCGGCGAGTGAACGTGAGCTGCATCGCCTGACAGAAAAACTCGCTCGACGCGGTATCGGTTCACCATTCTTACGTTCGCTCGATAGAGCGAAAGCCAAGTCGCACCGTAAAGTTTCAAATCAGTGCGTCCGGTACGCTCGTTGATGATCCGTTGAAAGGTTTCCAGGGATGGCTCTCCCTCTTCCTGGGTCAGAACCTGTGCTTGAAACTGGAACAACTCCGAGGACCGAAGAGGACAGAGAGCAACGAAACCGTCCTTATGTTTCTGCCACATGTGCCAATGCTCTCGATCCAGCCCGTCTACGCGAACGTCACCTGTCATGAGCCGCTCTTCTTTCCATGTCTCCCCTTCAAAACCCACGTCAATGGACTTGCGTACAAAGCTGTGTCCGCCGTCCGCCGCAATCAGATATTTGCTGCGCACCTGTTCTCGGGTACCACCCTTTTGCAGGGTCGCAGTCACGTATTCTTCGTTCTGTTCGATACCGACCAACTCCGTCGCCAATTCCACCTTCGCACCCAACTCTGCCAGGCGAAAGCGAAGCGTCTCCTCAGTACGCCACTGCGGAATGATCAGCGTACTCTCGTAAGGTACATCCGGTGTGCGATGGCGGCCTTCATGCATATCTTTGTCACCGAGGACGGTCAAACCGTCGTAGGAACGGATGGGCAGATGAAACTGGCCATGAATGAGAATCCGGTCAATGACGCCAAGATCATCGAGGACTTCCATGCTTCGTGGTTGCATGCCTTTTCCTCGCGACCCGGCAGCATACTCAGGTGCTTTTTCGACAATCCTGAAGTCCACACCCCGGCGAGCCAGGTCGCATGCGAGAATAAGACCGGTGGGACCAGCTCCCACGATGAGGACCGAAATATCATTTGCATGGGTGATAGGAGTGTTCATAGGAAAAAGTTCCTCAACAGCGTCAGCAGCCTAACATCCGTTAATGCGGGAGACTACTTATTTTCCAAGGTCGATAGGTGCTTTGATGAGATGGGTTGAAAATAACTGTAACGGGCAATGCGGGCCGGATATCGGATTGAACAGATTGTAGAATTCCTCGGAAGAATAGGTCGATCGTTGAGAATTTGAATCCTCTGCTGGCGCTCGCCAAAAATGCGAAAGGGTTACGCGCTTGTGCCGCGCTCAACTTCTTGATTGTCGACAATGCGGAAGTGATCCAACCAAGAACCAGGCGATTCCCAGCGATGACTCTCGTCAGGCGCCAACGCATCTGGCAATTGCGCCCCCAAAAGGCATGCTACTTCGGACGGCACTATCCTTTGACTTAGCTCTGGTTCTCGCACGGTTATTACTGAGTCCAGTAAGCCACTCTTTTTCTGCCGGTCATTTTCCTGGGCTTGGCTTCAGGAGAATTCCCACGCCCGGCAGCTTCGCTCGGTCTGCTTTCTCGGTTCCGCCCGACAATTTCCGCAACCCCACCGAACATTGTTCGGGTCCCTCCAACAAAGCCCTCGCTAGCCTTGGGAGTGGTCTCCCTCGCTATCGGTCGCCCCAGGAAAATGGGGCAAGAAAAAGGAGATTCAAAAAATGTCTTACCTAAACTCAGTAACTCTCGTCGGGTTCGTTGGTGCTGACCCGGAGCAACGTCAAGCGAAAGGCAACGGTTCGAAGTTCACCGTTCTTTCCATCGCTACGCAGCGCTCCTGGAAAACGGCCGAGGACGAATGGGCCTTTAAGACCGAGTGGCATCGCGTCTGCATCTTTCGTCCGCGACTAGCAGAGCATGTCGCAACGACCATCAAGAAAGGCACGCATGTCCTCGTCGAGGGTGAACTCGTCAGTTGCACCTACGAGCGCCCGAACGGCAAGAACAAGAAGTCGACGACGACCAAGATCACGTCTTGGTCCATCCGCGCTGACATCGTGCGCAAGCTCGATCGCGGCGAACCCCAGCCAGAGGCGGTCGCCTCTGCCTCGGGTACTTCGGAACAAGCTCCCAAATCATCCGAGGAAATTCATTACTAACTTCTGCGATACATTGGGCCCTTCGACTTCGTCGGAGGGCCCTTTTGTACGTTTAGGCATCAGTCTGCCGCTTGCGCCACATCGATCTGTACGAGAGATTCCCCACGAAGCTGGATGGGCGTTTGGCCAGCGGGGGTTGGAACGTTAGCAAGACGGTTTAACAACGACTCTAACGCGGAAACACCGTCATCAAGTGCGGCCAGCTCTTTCGCGCTCAAGGGGATCTCTTGGCGCATCCGCAGCAAGTTGCTCTTGCCTTCCAGCAAAGCTGCCGCTGTGGATTCCTTGGGGAGATAGAACGAACATTTTGCACACGCCATCCGGTGTGGACATTGATCGAAGAAGTCGTACGTGCAGTAGCCGTGTCCGAGATCGTAGAACTTCCACGCTTCCTCCGCACCGACACCGGCCCGAACCTTTTCCTGGTCGATGAGCACTTCGATCGCCCGCAGATTGCGACTGAAATATCCTGCATCGGAATACGACTTCATCAGTTTCGTCGGCGTAATCTTCGCGTAACGTTGTGTTGAGGATGGCAGACGATGTCCGAGCCATTCTTGCAGCTCGAACAGGCTCATCGGCTCCTTGGCGTTGAACAGCTGCGTTGCGATAGTAGAACGCGCCCGGTGACTTGTGATCCTTCCGCGAATGTCACTTTGTGGCACGCCCGCCTTCCGGCAGAGCTTGGGGATCAGATAAGCGTTCAGACAAGTCGGGCCGACCCCTCTCATTCGATTCAGGAACAAGAAGTCGACCATCTCCCCTGTCTTTGGGTCACACAGTTTTGATTGAACCGGGCGAATCTTCTCCCAGGTGTTGATCGCCTGCCCAACTATTTTGTCCACGGGTTTTGTAAAAGCCGTTCCTGTCTTGTTGACTGGCACATCCAGGAAGCACACTGATGATGCATTGTCTTGCTGCCAGCGGACACATCCGACACGCAGGCGGCGGATTTCGTCGCCGCGGAGACCAGCGAACAACCACACTAGTGTTAGAGCACGGATCATCTCCATTGGGTAGAAGGTGTGAATTCTGCCTTTTGACCTCCCGTTTGGTTTTCGTGCAAAGTCTTCCGGTGTGAGGTTGAGTCCAGCCCACAGAAGTTTTGCCCATACATCGTCGGCGATCACACGTGGAGACGAACCAATGAGAGCTTTGACCGAACGCGGCGGAGAGAAACTGCGGTAAGGGTCAAACCTTGGCGGGATAACGCCCCATTCCTGCAAATCCGCGAAGAATGTGCGCACTGCCGTATAGTTCTGCATCTTCGTGGCTGGCTTCAGCGGCCGACCATAGTGTGTCCGCAAGGACCACCTACCTGTACCTAGTGCTCTCCAGTCACCACATCGCATGTTGGTGATCATCGCCAGGCACTGCACTGCCAAATGTCGGTCCCACTGTTCAGGTGCCGTTATCGTTGGGTGTTCTACAGCGAGCCATCGACCGACCGCGAGCACGAAATAGTAGTCCGCCCGTCGCAATCGAGAGCACCGCGTCTCGTTTTCATACCAGTACTTCGCCGACTGCGCCCATTTCTCCGGCACGCCCACCATCAGATCGGGATTTGCACGTTTAGGTTTGTGCATCCTCATGATGGGTGCGGAGATGATTCCCCTACCGGCCAACACCTTCGAAATCGCTGACAAACACCATGTGCCCATCGGTGTGACGCGCCGTTGGGCCACGGTCTCGATCAACTCCAGTGTGAGGTCCTCCAGTCGCGGACTGCGATTGGTGATCAGCAGCTCGCACAACACGCGAGGAACATATATTCCTGCCAACCTCTCTCGGTAACCCCAACTGACAAGCATTTCTCTAACTTCAGAGAACAGTGCTCGAAGTCGGTCGCGGCCAAAGATTCGGTGCGCTAAGCAGCAGAAGACGAAATTTCTCCGGCCCAGCCTGTGCAATCCGTCAAATTGACACAGAAGGTAAGCAGTAGCTGAGACAGAATGACGCTCGCGGCCACTCTTCTCAATCACTTCGAGCCACTCGTCTTCAGTCCATCCCCATGGACTCCTGCCCCTCCTCAGCATCTCCCTCAGCAGTAGTATCTTCAGACCCGGTCTGCGAATTCGTCGAAAACCAACGTGATCAAAAACATCTTCCAACGGGTCTAGTAGCCGATGCACTTTGGCTTCCCGCATCACGTTGAATGGCAAAACGCCCTGTTCCAGGCGAGGCAAGTTTCTTTCCAGGGCTTCCACTTCTTGTCGCTTCAGTTCGGGCGTGCGGTCGTAGCGCTCGATATTCACTGGCCAGATCCAACGATTTAGCGGTGAAGCTGAGGTGTTCATCCCAACACATCCTTCATCGATGCCACTCGAACGGCGTGAATCTCTGTCATTCCATGAGCGAGTTTCATCGCAAGGTCACGGCCACTGAGATGAATGTAGAGCGTGGTGGTTTGGATATTTCGATGCCCAGCAAAAGTCGCGATCTCGTGGATGTCCCAGTTCGCTCGCGCTAGATCGGTCAGACACAGGTGTCGCAGCGTATGGGGAGTAAACTGTGGCAACTTGCATTCGCGGGATACACGTGCGATTGCTTTGGACCACGTCCAGATCGAAATCGGTTTCCCCTGATTCCGATTCGACTCGGACAGGAACAGCGGACCACGTTCCCGGCTCAGTTTTCGGCGCTCACTCAGATATCGGCCGAAGAGTTCGCTCGTAGGCACTGAGTACGGAACGATTCGCTCACGCCGACCCTTCGTGGCTTCCAACCGAATGCGTAAGAGACGATGCGCAGGATCGATGTCAGTTGTTTCGAGAGAACAAATTTCCTCACGACGAAGTGCGGCGTCATAAGACATTGCCAGCATCACTCTGTTTCGCAGCGATTCGCGCTTGCATACTTGCAGAATGCCCTGCCATTGCTCCTCGCTCGGAATCCATGGAAGCCGGTAGTGTCGTTGAATCAAGCTTCGCCCGCCTACAGCCGGGCGAAGCGGGTTTCGCGTGCAGATATTCTCTTCCACCAGGAAATCGTGGAAAAGTCGAACGACAGTCAGGTGTTGTTGCAACGTGGCATTCGACAGCGTGATTCTCGTCTCCCGCCCATCTTTCAGAACTCTGGGAGCAGGGAGTTCCGTCATGCTTCGAACGTAGGCACCCAATGTGCTTCGGACAACCGAGCCGAGCGAGATGCGTTCGGACGCCAGAAATCTCAAATAAGCATCGAGGTCACGCCCGTATGCATCAAGCGTATTGGCTGCCAGGCCTCGTGCTGCCTGAAACTGTAACCACTCCCTCGCGTGCGGATTTTCAGAAGCTCGCTGATATCGCTCCCATCGAAGTTCGCAGATCGAAAACTCCAGGGCCATTGGTTCCTCCTTTTTGGGTCCGGCCCCCGAATGGGGCGAGACCCAACCATACGTCTGGTCGGAGAACCAGCCCTATTCCACATAATGAACTCAGTAACAATCGTAGGATTTGTTGGAGCGGACCCGGAGCAACGTCAATCGCGCAGCAACGGCGCGAAATTCACGGTTCTTTCGGTCGCCACACAACGATCCTGGAAGAACGCGCAGGACGAGTGGTCCTCGAAAACCGAGTGGCACCGGGTCTGCATCTTCCGCCCACGTCTCGCGGAATACGTCGCTCAGACCGTCAAGAAGGGCTCGCACGTTCTCATCGAAGGCAGCTTGATCAGCTCGACCTACGAGCGTCCGAACGGCAAAGGCAAGAAGGCCACGACCTCGAAGATCACGTCGTGGTCCATTCGCGCCGATGCCGTGCGAAGGCTCGACCGCGGCGAACCCGAGCCGGAATCGACTGTTTCCCGTTCCGACGCTTCGGAGGAAGCTCACGAATCACCGGAACCGGCCCCCTTCTAGGGCACCAGCCCGTGGGGCTCTCCGACAAAGTCGGGGAGCCCCATTTTTTTTTGCTGGCCGCGACCCCGACCAAACAAAACAAATTTTCCCCTTCACGATTGCTGCGTAGCAGCATTCTTCCACTGCACGCGGGCCGGATTTCCGGCCACGCATGCGAGGGATGCGGTCCCACTCCGAGAATTCCAGGGCACCCGTCCCGAAAACGGCAGACACCGTCCCCCCTGCCGCCGTGACAATCGAACCATGTCTCGGAACTGTGAAGAGGCCATTCCCATCTTCGATCGCAGCTAGGGAACGACCTGAGACACCGGAGCGTCCCCATGATGACCGGGTCGAACTGCGACTGTCTCATCTGCCGGTTGGAGATCAGCCTGATCGCTGAACTCGGCGACGATCAAAACGGCGAAACATTCCGGCAATTCGCCGCTTCGAGCCTAGTCCTGTCCGGGTTTCCGACCGCGCTTGAACTCATTCAGCACCTTCACCGGCATCAGAATGAAAGCCCGAGCCCCTCTTCCGACGAAGTCTTGCTCGAACTTCTACGACCGGGACTCGATCCTCTATTCCGTTCGATGTGGCAGTGGCTGTTTCTCTTGGTCTTCATTCCGACCATTCATCGCACGACGACTCAAATCAGCGCGACCTTTCCGTCGCTCACTCGCGATGACACCGCGCAATACCTCATCACCGTTCTTCTCGAATTTCTTCATTCCGATGAATTGCAATCTCGTCGTTCGCATCTTGCGTTCACCATTGCGCGAAAGATGCGTCGCCGCGCATTCCGATGGGCCATCCATGAATCCCGCAGGGCTCTGCGAGACGAAACGGACGTAACTCCGACCGCCCCCCAGGAAATCTATGTAGGCGACGAAGATTCACGCTCCCGCATCTTGCTTGGGCAGTTTCTCGACAGCTGTCAGCGTAGAGGATGGCTTTCTCCCGAGGAACGGGAACTACTGACCCAATTCAAGCTCGAAGGAATCTCCGGTCCGGAACTGGCCCGCCGCAACGGTCATTCCGTAGTAGCGATCCGGCACCGCATCCACCGCCTCCTCGGCAGACTCCGCCGCATTGCCCGGAAATCAACGACCAGTTCATCGGAGCAGATGGATCTTTTCCCCCACTGAATCGCATGCTTCCCAGCCTCTATAGTTCGACCGCATGAAAGTATTTCTTATACTTCGAGTCCTACGCAAAAAAATATTTCACTAGTACCCGGTCCGTTTTCATTATCGTTGGCTGATTAGTATAGTGAGGGGAGTTCCTGCCGGTTACTCCCGCGGACAGAGCGCCACCGATTCCTTCGGTGTTTCGCTCTGTGTCGCGTACGGCCCGCACGAGGGGACGAACGCGATTGTGGGACTACGCTGTTAATGGAGCGAACGCTCCAATTGTGCCTGGACGCAAGTCCAGGAACCGGCGCGAACAGCCGTCCCTTCAATCGCCATCCGCTCTCCTCCTGTTGCCCAAGACCACGGGAACTCCCTCTCAACGGCCCATTTCTAAAAACTGAAACAGATAGGGAGAATCCGAACATGAAGCGATTTCTTCGCAATTGCGTGCGCTACTGTTGGCTGCGTTCGCCTCTCATCATCATCGGCCTCACACTTCTTCTGACCGCTCCAGCCTTCGCCCAGACAGGAACTTCTCCGTGGGAAAACGCCGTTAGCGTCCTCCAGACGGCCTTCACCAGCACCATTGCGCGCGGGCTCTCACTTGTCGCAATCGTGGTGTCTGGTCTCACCTTCGCCTTCGGAGAAGGCGGCTCAAAGCGCGTGCTTGCCGGCGTGCTCTTCGGAGTCGGCATGGCCATTGCAGCCGTGAATTTCATGGCATGGCTATTTCCCTGAGTCCGTTATTCCTTCGAATTGGAGCAGAGCCCATGACGAACGGCAGACGCATCAATCTTGTTCATCGGTCACTTTCCCGGCCACTTACGATCCTTGGCGCCGAGCGAAAGCTTTTCTTCTTTGCCATGTGCCTCGGCGCCGGCACGTTCAACCTCCTCGGCAGCTTGCTCGGCGGTTTGTTGATCTTCCTGCTGCTCTACTTCGTGGCTCGCTGGGCAACCAACACCGATCCGCAAATTCTGCGGTTTCTGCTGACAGCGGCAAGGCTACGCACCCAGTACGACCCGATGAAGTTCAGTCCGATTTCCGTTCAAAGGGATGGCCATGCTCAGGCTTAGCCGAATCTTCAAGAACTACGACGAGACCGGCTCGCTGAGCGAGCAGGTGAATCTCTATGGCTTCATCGGCCCGCAAGTGTTTCTCACGAAGACCGGTGAGGTCGGCGTCATTCTCGAAGTTCGTGGCGTTGACTTCGAGTGTCTTGATGGTGCTTCGATTGACGGCTTCACGAAACGGCTTGAATCCGCGCTGAAGCTCTTTGATGAGAACTGTCGCGTCTACCAGTACCTGTTCAAGCGAAACAACGAAACGATTCCCTACAAGCTTTACGCCAATCCGATCGTAGACACCGCGATCAAGAATCGCATCGCTTACCTCGCAACCAAAGCCGACACGCTTTTTTCCCTGTCGGTCTACTATGTCGTGCTCTTTCAGGAAGTCCAGACGGCACAAAAGGTCGGAAGCACGCTCACCGGGTTTTCCAAGAATCCAAAGGCAGCCGCTCGCGCGCTTCATGCGCAATTCTCAGGAAAAAAGAAAGCGCTAATCCTCGGACAAGCAATCAACGACGCCCAGGCGGCTCTTCTCCAGAAAGCACAGAGCTTCATCCTCCAGGTAAGCGACTTCCTCCCGGTTCGGATTCTCGACAAACAGGAAGCCTTCCGCGTTCTCAAAAAGACGCTCAACTTCCATCCCGACAAACTCGATCTCGCCAAGCTCAAGTACGACACCTTCCTCGACTATTATCTGTGCGAGTCCCATCTCGAATGCCACCGCGGGCACCTGCGAGTGGATGATTACTACGTCAAAGTTTTGACGCTCAAAGAGCCTTCCGCCCAAAGCTTCCCGCTCATCTTCAAACGTCTGCTCGAAGTCGAGGCGAACTATTACGTCGTAACCGAATGGAAAAAGGAAGATTCCGGCAAGACGCGCCGTGTCATCCAAGCCAAGCGCCGCCACTTTCACAACACCAAACGGTCGTTCATCAGCCAGGTCAATCTCAACGACGCTCCGCAACAAGACATGCTCCTGGACGATTCAAAGGAATCGCAGGTCAGGGAACTTGGTGAAGGCATTAAGGAAATCGAGTTACACGGCAATTACTTTGGCCACTTCTCGCTGACTGTCGTGATTTATGACCTCGACCTAGCCAAAGTGGACCGGGCGTGTGCGGAATTCTACAAAGTCTTCAGCGTCCACGATGCGCAGCTATACGAAGAAAAATACAATCTACTGAATGCGTTTCTCGCGGCGGTTCCGGGCAATCACGCCCACAATTTGCGTTCCTTGTATCTGCTCAACACGAACTATGCGGATTTCTCATTTCTCTTCACACTTCACTGTGGCGAGCCTCGCAACCGCCATCTCCGGCAGGAATATCTAGCCGTCCTGGAGACCAACCACCACACGCCCTACTTCTTGAATCTCCATTACCGCGATGTGGCGCACACCATGATCCTCGGGCGCACCGGCGCAGGGAAATCCTTCCTGCTGAATTTCCTCATTACCAATCTCCAGAAGTATGAGCCCCACACGTTCATCTTCGACCTGGGCGGCAGCTTCGAAAGCCTCACGCATCTTTTCGGCGGCTCCTATGTCCGCGTTGGCCTTGAATCCGAGGATTTCAAGATCAACCCGTTTTCACTCGCACCCACGAAGGAGAATCTCGACTTCCTCGCTCTCTTCCTGAAAGTCCTGATCCAGGGGCAAAGGGCGGGCGATCTTGACCCGGCCACCGAGCGTGATCTTTACCACCAAGTCGAAAATCTCTATGCGGTGGACCCCGCGCTCCGCACGCTTGGCGTGCTGGCGAATACGCTGGGCCACGACATTTCCAGCCGCCTCGCCAAATGGACACGAGGCGGGCAGTTCGGATTCCTCTTCGACAATGCCGAGGACACGATTTCGTTCTCCCGTTTCCAATGCTTCGACTTCCAACGCATGGCCCAGTACCCGGAACTTCTGGAACCGCTGCTCTTCTACATCCTGCATCGCGCCAACGCCGTTATCGCTGACCGGCAGATTACATCCGTCTTCAAGGCCTTCTTTATTGACGAAGCTTGGGTGTTCTTGAAGAACCCGAGCATTCAGCGATACGTCGTCGAAGCCCTCAAGACCTGGCGCAAACACAACGCCGCAATGGTCCTCTCGACCCAGTCGCTTGATGAACTCAAGCGGTCGGACATCCTCGACGTCATTATCGAAAGCTGTGCCACAAGAATTTTCCTCGCCAACCCGGATATGGACCGGGATCTCTACCGGCAGCAGTTTCACCTCAACGAAAACGAAGTCGAACTCATCGCGAATCTAATCCCCAAGCAGCAATTCCTGATCAAGACGCCGGAACTCGCAAAAGTCGCCAACCTCAACGTCGACGCGAAGAGCTATTGGCTTTACACGAATGATCCTTATGACAACAAGAAACGAAAAGAGGCATTCGAGGCCTATGGATTTGAAAGAGGCCTTGAAGTGCTCGCGGGAGGAAAACTGTGAGCCTCGTTTGCTTTCTCGAACGGTCGGCGGCGAGTGATCCGCTTTACGTATTCCTGCCTTTCGCGCTGGCGGCGTTCTTCACCGCAGCCATTCTTGCGGTGCAGGTGCTGATTGGGTTCTCTGCCCGTTACGACCACGATTCCCAGCAACACCAAACATTCTCAAAAGGAGCAAACCGATGAAACAACTCACTTGCAGTCAGTGGCACAACATTTACCTCCGCACGGTGGCAATCGCTGTCTTGGGTGTTGCGACTTTGCAGCCCTTGCCCGCGCACGCCGCAACCGAAGCAGCTCGCGTCGTGAAATATGCGAAAGAAGACATCGTTCCCGTTCGCGCCAAACTCCGCTTTTCAACGCTCATCGTCCTTCCCGATGACGAAGAGATTCTCGACTTTACGACCGGCGACAGAGATTTCTGGGTCATCAACGGCTCTCATAACCTCTGCTACATCCACCCCGCCCAGGCGGGAATCCGCAGTAATTTGAATCTCATTACCGCGAGCGGGCACGTCTATTCGTTCTTGCTGAACGAAATCAGCAATGAACCGAATGCCGAGCCTGATCTCAAAATCTTCGTTGAGCCCAAGGAAGGGTCAAATCTCGACGTGAACAACGGGCTGCGCGGCTATGTGAGCGCTAATGAAGCCCAGGCGTACAAAAAGGAATTGGAGACTCTACGTACTCAGACGGAGGACCAGATAGGTGCCGCGCAGGCCCAAGCAACCGAACAAGTCGCCCGCTTCAGATCGACTTACGCAACGAAACTCCAATTCGATTATCCATTCGACCCCAAAGCGGCGCGCGAGCCGTTTCTGGTTCCACCATCTATCACGATGACGTGTTCACTTACATCAGGTGCGCCGCGCGCGAAAAGCCTGCTTTGTACGAAGTCAAAGATGGAAAGCCCAACCTGATCTCTTTCCAGTTCGAGAACGGCGTCTACATCGCTCCGAAAATCATCGACAGCGGCTACCTCGCTATCGGCAAGAAGAAGCTGCCGTTTGCGCGCCGCGTGGCCGCGAACTGAGGGATGACCATGAACAAACCAGCCGAGGTCCAAGAAAAAGCTCCCAAGCCGCAAGGTCTGCTGCCAAAAAACGTTCAGTCCTGGCTTCTCATCGGCCTTGCAATGCTGATGGTCATGATCATGTGGCTGACCGGAGGCAAGAAGCCGCAAACACCAACCAAAGCGATGTCGTCCGTGGTTCCGGTAGAGGCGCCACTCGATGTCAACGAAACCAAGATTGCCGAGTTGCAGAATCGCATACAGGAATTGCAGCGCCCACAACTTGTCGCCCAGAGTGCGCTCGCGCAGCAAACCCGCTTGCTCGGCGCCCCGGCACAAGACCCTCAGCAATCCCAGCAGCCGGGCGGCGCCGGTGCTCCGCCCGAACAGCGGGTTGAAGACCCCATTCAGACCGAGCGAAAGAAGCGCGCCTACATGTCGCTGTTTGCATCGAATGTCGCTCTGAGTTACCGGAAGCCTCCGGCCACTGCACAGGCGTCCGTCGCCGAAGCAGGTTCTACCGTCCCGAACTCTTCGGGACCCGAAGCAGGTCAGATCGCCCAACTCTTGAAAGACATGCAGACAAATCCAATTCCCGCATTGCCGGGTACTCCGTCATCCCCGCCGGCGCGAAAAGATTCCGCGGAAGCAACGCTCAACGGAAAGGAGGAAGGCAGAAACCCTGCCGCCGTGTCCGCTGGCGCAGCCAACACGGCGGCAGGAAAAAACTACGTACTCTTTGAAGGAACCATCCTGGAAACCGTTCTCATCAACCGGCTCGACGGGCAGTTTGCTGGCCCCATCGAGTGTTTGCTTACAACCGACGTATTTTCCAATGACCGCCAACACCTGCTGATACCGGCAGGCTCGAAGCTGCTCGGCGAAACCAAGAAAGTGGACACGTTCGGCCAGAACCGCCTGGCCGTCACGTTCCACCGGCTACTTATGCCGGACGGCTATTCCGTCAGCCTCGACCAGTTCAAAGGTCTCAACCAGATCGGCGACACGGGGCTGCGGGATCAGGTCAACAACCACTATCTCCGCATCTTCGGGGTGTCGCTTGCGATCGGCGCCATCGGAGCTGCGGCCCAAGCAGGAACCGGAGGCGCTCTCACGGCATCCGGCACCGACCTTATGCGCCAGGGATTCGCGCAGAGTACGGCGCAATCTTCGGCCCAGATTCTCGACAAGTTCCTCAACGTCATGCCCACGGTAACAATCCGCGAGGGCCACCGAGTCAAAGTCTATCTCTCGGGCGATCTCGCGTTGCCCGATTACAACAACCACAAAATGCCTTCCGACTTGTGAAGGCAAGAAAGGATAGAGGTTCGATGAAGAGGAAAATTCTGATCTTAGAGCACTTCCATAAATCATGTAGCGTATTTGGCGCTAAAAAAGAAGCCCCTA
>VFSW01003412.1_pt1 | contig 23854 bp, 25 predicted proteins | sample 5358111 | NCBI WGS metagenome assembly VFSW01 (sample SAMN11554181, study PRJNA540505) | mine drainage metagenome | isolation source: sediment from site ElyBrook_90M | place: USA: Ely Copper Mine, Vershire, VT | collected 2017
ACGTCTCAGGGATACATCGTCTTCCATGCGCTCTATCGTACGCTGGCCGGTCAAGGGCGCGCGGTCATGACCGGCCAGCCGATTCCCGTCGAGCACGCGGGCGCGCCCTCGCGCAGACAATGGCCGCGCGGTCATGGCCGGCCATCTATCCACTATGGACAGATAGAGCCACGCCAGCGCGTGCCGACGTGCGACCTGTGACCGCGCGGCCATGACCGGCCATCTTCGCTGGCCGTGTGCTATCATAGGAGTGTATCGCGTCTAACGGCTCTTAGATCACCCGGATTACGTCAAGGAGAAGCCCCTGATGAGTAGCGACCTGATTCCCGCGCGTGATGTGTCGCGCGTCGAGCTGGCCATCGCGGCGTGGCTCAGCTATGCCGAGCGCAGATCGCCGCGCACGCACCGCGCCTACCGCGACACGCTCGACGGCTTCCGGCGCCTCTTGCGCGCCAACGGGTACGACATGGACGCGCCCGCCCTGGTCTTGCGCCTACACCTTCAGGAATACGCCGCCAGCGCCACAGGACGCCGCCAGCGCGGCCCAGCGGCGCCTACGACCTACAATCACCGCATCGCGTGCGTATCGAGCTTCTACCGCTACACCGGCAACCATCAACTACTCGACTACCCCATGAATCCTGTCGCGGGTATGGAGCGCATGCGAATCCAAGAGTATGCCAGCGCGCAACCGCTCGACGAAGGCGCGGTAGCCCGTTCGCTTGCTGCGATAGATCGCTCGACGCCAGCCGGTGTGCGCGACTATGCCCTCTTGCGCGTCGGTCTCTCGACGGGGCGGCGTCTGGCGGAACTGGCGGCGATGGCGATAGACCATCTCGACGTGCTCGACGGCGGCGCGGTCCTGGTGACGTTCCCGCACGCCAAGGGCGGCAAGACGATGCGCGACGAACTATCGCCGGCCGTCTCATCCTGTCTACTCGCCTGGATTGCGCTCGCCTATCCTGATGTCAGCACCGCGCCAGCCGACGCGCCCGTCTGGTACTCGCTCTCCTTGCGCAGTCGCGGCCATCGGCTCAGTCGAAAGTCTATCGGCGAAGTCTGCGCCGCGCGGCTGGGCGTCACGAAGACGCACGTACTACGCCACACCTTCGCTACGTCGATGGAGCGCGCGGGCGCACCTGTGAGCGAGATACAGGCCCGTCTAGGGCATGCATCGCTCGACACGACGGGCAAGTACCTGGCTCAGCTTAGATCGGCTCACAACGCCTACGCGGGCGCGCTCGACAACGCCTTCGCGCCTGGCGCCCTGTGAAGGGTAAGCAAAAGCGGCGCCGGGATAGGTCTGAGACCACCCGGTCACCGCTTTCCGCTTCACCTTGCAAGGTGCGATGGTTGGTGAGACCATCGCACCTTCAGTATAGCACACCTCCCCCACGCGGGCGCGGGTCTGATACAGGGGGGGTCTCTAGACCCCACCTTTTAGACGGGGCGCCCCCTGTGGGGTCACGTGACCCCAACGGGAAAACGAAGGGACCGGGCGCCGCCGTGTGGCGTGCTACCCGGTCCCTTTACTACTGTAGTGCCCAAAAACAGCGCGCTGAGCCGCTTTTATGGGCACTACAGCTTAGCGCGAATGCGGGCTTCAATCTCTGCGCGCTCGCGCTCCCATGCGATATCCGCCGCTCTGCGCTGTGCGACCATCTCATCATATTCAGCCTGAGACGGCGCGCGGACGCGAGATGATACCCCGCGCTCCATCGCCTTGCGCTGGTCATCAGTCAATGCCAGCGGCTTGACACGCCGCCCGATGCCTTGCCAGAATCGGATATGCTCCCACATATCGCCTATCCACCGCTCATCCATACAGCCGAGGTATGATACGATGTGCTGGCGCGGCTTCCCGTCAATGCGCTTGCACTCGACAAGGAACGCGCGCCACGTCACGCGCTCGCGCTCATCTCGCTTCCAGGCATAATACGACGGATGCGGCTTGTATATCTGACGCTTCCAGCGTACGTACATCGTAGTGCCCCCATCTCACCGTCGACGATTCCGAATAATCTTCACGATATGGGTAGTGCCCCTAAAGGCGCAAACGTCAAAGACTTAGGGGCACTACACGGCCATTCGCTCGGCTTCAGCGCCGCGCGCCCATCCGCGCAATCAGGGCGGCGTAGACCATGAGAATCGCCGCCAGCCCCACGAGCAACGCCGCGACGCGCCCGTCGAGATCGCCGAAGGCGACGCCCATGAACATGCCGAGCACAAGCGCGGCCGCGCCAGTGACCGCCAACAATGCGAACCGGGCCATGCTCAGAACCTCCTACGCCGCGCCGGCAGATGTAGTACCCCATCGGGCATCGAAGGCTTGACGCTCGGCAATAAAATCGACGGGGCGCCACGCCACGCCGTCGAGCAATTCGATGGCGCGTTCGTGCCACGCCTGGGCATATTGGTAGCAGTCGCACGCGCGCCCATCGTGGCGCAGCCGCTCGTGACGGCCACCGGTATCCATATCTGTCGTCCACGGATTCCAGACGCGCCCCAGCGGTTCGTACGTCTCTTGGCACGCCCACGGCACCCGGCGCCCATCGGCGTCGCGAACGCGGTCAAAGGCGTTGTATATTCCGCGCCAAAACTCATAGCACGGTTCGTACTGCTGCATCTCGGACTCAAGGATGGACCCCAACCGGTACAAGATCGTCGTGCGCGGCGCCCCGTTGACGCGCCTGGATTCGACGAGCTCCGCCGTCCACCGTGTAGTACCCCGGCTAGGGCGCGACTTCCATCGTATGTACATCTCAGAACCTCCTACGCGGCATCTACCGCCTGGCCCCAGGCCATCAACGCCACCGTCACATGCTGGCCCGCGCGGCGCGTGGTCTTCTGCGCGTCATCGCGAATCTTGAAAAGAAGCTCTAGCTCGACGGACGAGTACATACCCGGATAGTCGAGCGCGACCCTGATATGCGCCTGGATGACACGCAGTACCGACCGCGCGCCGTCTTCCCGCGCCTTCGCGACTTTATAATCAGCCTGCCGTCGAGCGCATTCCGCCGCGCGCTTGCTTGCCCGATTCATCACGTTTCTAACTCCTTCGGCGCCCTTTACGCGCCGTGTCTTGCAAACGACACACAATCCGTGTACACTGGCAATGGCAGCCCTCGCAAGCGGCCATCTCCGAGGCCGGCGCCGTCATCGATGGCGACTTCCGACCTCTGATTCAGAGTCTACCATATCCGTGCCGACACGTCAAGCGCAAAGTTTACATACACTTGACGCCCCCGCGCTTATGGTATATACTACTCAGTAGGGGCGAGCGCCGTGGGTTCAGCCGGCGCGCGAACCACGGGATGGAGCGATAGAACGAGAGGGACGTATGAAGGGGATTCCGGTGCCATACCTGCGGGCGTGGCGCGTTCAGCGGGCTATCAGTCAGCTAGACCTCGCGGCGGCGTCTGGTATCTCGCGCCAGATCATCAGTCGGCTAGAGAATCATCCGGCACAGAATGCGAGCTTTGACACCATCGGGCGTCTGGCGAAGGCGCTCGACATCGACGCGCAGCAACTCGCGCACATTGACCCCGCGACGGTACGCTTTATCGCGCCGGCACTCCTGGCGGGAAAAGTCGGCGCCGCGTAAGCCGGAAACGCGGCAAGCTCGTACAGGCGCCCCTATGGGGCAACGTCAACCAGGATGCATCCGAGCATCCGCCAGATGAACGGTAAGACCCTGTAGTAAAGCTCCGGCAACTTGCCTAGCGATGGGCAAGGAAAAGCCGCAAACTCTCTAACACCACTTGTCGAGCTTGCGGCTTTGGGCTTCCCGGTAGCGGACGTGACCAGCGCCCGATACCATCGGCGGGATGTGGGAGCATCCGCACCGTGCGATTGACCGTACCAGATACTAGAACGGCTACGACCCCGCGCTAGTAATCTGACCTGACCCCCTAGCGTGATTGCGCTATCCGGCGCTTACCGGCAGTAGCGTACCACATCTAGTATGAGGCCACAAGGTGTAACTGGTCAAGGCCCGGCGCGTTAGCTGGCCCATATCTCGCCAGACACATAGGCGAGAGATTATGGCAACATCTGTGCCAACGCGGCGCCGGGCGCCGTTGCCCATCCAGATCATGTCGCGTGACCTTCCGCGCGGCACCGACGATATTGAGCGACATCGTATCGTCATGGAGCGTACGCGCATCTCGCGCGTCAATCGCCGCAACCCATGCACCATCTGCGGTGGCTCTGAGAAGTGCATTGTCTGGCAGCCTGAGAACGAGCCGACGCGCGAATACATCTGGTGCGCCGCGCCCGGCGAAGGCGACCCCATCGAATGGGGCTTCATGGGCCAGACGTGGTACTACGAACGTGACCGCGCCAGCGGCGCGACGCGCCAGACGACGCCAGCCCGCGAATCGGTGCCACCGGCCAGCCCTGAGACCATCGCCCGCGTGCTCGACGCAGTGCTCAACCACTTCGGCCTGAGCGACGCGCACCGCGCCACACTGACCGCGAAACGCGGGTACGACGCGCGCGACATCGGCCCACGCGCGCGCTTCCGGTTCGCCAGCCTGCCAGCAGACATCGGCCCACGCGGCGGCGTCGTCTCTCGCCTGATCGGGCGGGGCATCGCCAGTGAAGCCGAGCTACTCGGTACGCCCGGATTCTCTCGCGCCAACCGCAACGCGCCGATGCTGTTTCTAGGGCGCGTCGAGGGCGCCGCGCTGCTAGAACCGATCATCGACGCTGAGGGCGTCATCACCGGATTCGAGTATGCGCCAGACCGGCCCATGACGCGCAAGGGCAAGCCGGTGAAGCGCCTGTCGCCAGACGGCCAGGTGAAGACCGGCCGCTATGGTGTGTCGTACCCCGTTCACCAGGCCGGCCGGCGCGTCGGCTATGCTGAGGCCAGCCACAAGGCGAATCTGGCCTGCGACACCTTCGGCGATGCCGTCGTGTCGATTCAGGGCGCCGGCTTGTATGCCACCATCGTACAAGCGGCCCGCGTTCTAGACCCGCACAAGCGGCGCGTGCATACCGTCATGCTGGATTCCAGCGAATGGGCAGGAAAGAACGAAGTCGGCGCCGTCAACGCTCTACGCAAGGCCGGCTACCGCGTCGAGCTAGCGCGCTGGCCATCCGAGTATAGCGGGCCAGACGACGCGCTACGCGCTGGCGCCACGATCACCTACGAGCTGCCCGATGGGCCGAAGACCCCTGGCCCGCGCGGCCCTCTGCGCGTCTTCAGGGCCTACCCCTGGCAGCGCGGCGAGGAGAGCCAGGATGCGCGCGACGAACGCCTGAGCGCGGCCTGTGCGCGCATCACGGCCCACGTGCGCCAGCATATCGAGGATGGCGCGTCGAATGACCTCCTTGTCATCACGACGGCGCCCGGCATCGGCAAGTCTACCGCTGTCGCGGCGATGGGCCAGACCTCGCGCGCGAGGTCTGGCAAGCGCCGCCGCAAGGCGAGCGGGTACGACATCGGATGGATTGCCGAGCGCAAGGAGATGGCCGAAAGCCTCAACATGGCGGCGCTGGGCTATACGATCATTGACGCCTGCACACCGGACAATTGCGACCTGAGCGACATCCATCAAGCTGTTGCCGCCAGTGGGCGTATCGCCAGCCGGATTCACGACACCCACGAATCGCCGTGCGCCTATAAGGAGCAATTCTCGCAACCGGGTAGCGCGTTCTACCAACTCGCGCACGTTCAGACCATCTACCCCGCGCGGCACCGCGACGCCATCGTCATCGACGAACTGAATCTAGCGCAATGGCTGCCCCGCACATCCTACAGCGTTGAGCGTCTGAGCGCGGCCGCCGCCACGATGGAATCAGTAGACAGCACCGCGAACCACATCCTTCGCGCGCTTCAGGCGACGATCACCGACGCCATGCAGACCGGGCAGCCCGTCACCGGCCGCGCCCTCTTTGACTTGCTCGACAAGCGTTGTGATGGCCACCTGGCCGCGATGCTCGCACACTGCCAACACTTCCCGCGCCTGACCACGCTTAGGCCCTACGCCGCCAGCGACATCACGCTCGACGAGGCCCGCGCCCTGCCCACCGTCACCTTCCCGCACATCTGGCACGCGCTATGGGAGGAGCTGGTACGCTGGCAGCGGGGCGGCGAATGGAATAGCGCGTGCCAGATGGGGCCAGCGACCAAAGCCGGCGCCTGGGCCTTTCAGATCACTGAGCGCCGACAATTCGGCAAGCCGAAGGATAGCGACTACCTGCCGCCGCTCGTTCTACTCGACGCGACCGCCGATGCCGCCATCCTTGAACGGCTCTACACCATGCGGATTCGCGTCGTGCCTGAGCATGTAGACCCACCGCCGAATATGGGCCACATCGCGGTACGCCAGCCTATCTACAATCCGCACACTCGGCAGACCGCTATCAAGCGGTACGGTAAGGTCAGCATGACCGGCACGACGCACACCGCGTACAACATCCGCGCCGCCGCTGAAGCTCTGCACATTCTGAACGAGATGGACCCCGATGGCGAGAAGCGCGCGACGGGGCGCGTCGGTCTTATCACTCATCAGGGAGCCGAGCGCGAGATGGCGGCCCTACTCGGCATCCCCTACAGCGACCCCAAGACCCCAGGCACGGGCGCTACCGGCCACTTTTGGGGTATGCGCGGCAGTAACCGCATGGAGCGATGCGAGATTCTGCTGATCGTCGGCACGCCCGCGATGGACCCGGAGGACATCAAGCGCCTGGCCCGCGCGCTTTATCTGACCGACCGCCAACCGCTCGACGAAACCTATAGCACCGTCGAGGGCACATGGCGCTACAACGACCCGCGTATGCAGCGCGTCGCGGATGCCATGTCGCAAGCCGAATTGACGCAATGCGCGCACCGAAACCGCGCCCTTCGCTACGACCATCGCACCGTCATCACGCTGTGCGCTGGCGATGTGGACTTCCTGCCCGTCACCTGTGAGTATTCCTACATCCCGCAACTGAGCGAAGACGGCGAACTGAAGGCCCGCGCGGCCACCGTAGCCCGCGAAGGTCGTCTACACGCCGCCATCGCCCGTCTCAGGGCCAACGGCACACACGTCAACGTCCACACCATCGCCGCTGAAGCGGACATGTCTCTACGCGATGTGTCGCCCTGGTGGCAAGCGAACAAGGAGCGTGAAACATCCCGCGTTTCACCAGTTTCAGATGGTTACCAATCTCCCAATAGTATATATATTGGGACTTTGGTAACCTCATCAAACTGGGAATTGCAGGATGATAGCCCCCAGCCTGCTATAGCTAGCAGTCTACCGCAAACACAAGACACGAACACCCCGTACAACGCTGGACATACAACACCACACGCGCACGACCTCACGCGCGAACGTAGCGGCCAGCCGACAGCCAACGACCTACCGCGATTGACCGACCAACCTGAGCAACAAGGAGCTTGACCAGCATGTCTACGACCATGCGCCTTTACCCGTATCAAGAGATGGCGATCACCGCCGCTGAAGACGCTCGACAGCGCGGGCAAGCCCGCGCGCTATGGGTGATGCCGACCGGCACCGGCAAAACTGTGACCTTCGGCGAATTGGTGCGCCGCCGCGACGTGCCGACGCTCATCCTGGCCCATCGCGAAGAACTGCTGACACAGGCCCGCGACAAGCTGGCCGCGCTGGGCATCGCGTTGCCCAGCATGGGTATCGTGGGCGCCGGATTCAACGAGATGGGCCGGCAGATCACCATCGGCAGTGTGCAAAGTCTGAGCCGAGCGAAGCGCCTGGAATGGCTGGCGCGTACCGGCATCGAATTGGTGGTAGTCGATGAATGTCACCACCGCACGGCCGCGACGTACCGGCGCGTGCTCGACGCCCTCGCGGGCGTCTTCGAGCTAGGTGTTACCGCGACGCCAGATCGTGCCGACGGCGGCGACTTGAGCGAAGTCTACGGCCCGGCCGTCTTCACGCTGAAACTGCCTGAGATGATTCGCGATGGCTATCTCTGCGACCTTCGCGGCATTCAGGTGAAGACGGGTACGACGCTCGACGGCGTGCGCACGCGCGCCGGCGACTTCGCCGCCGACGAACTGCAAGCCGTCATCAACCGCGCAGACCGGAATCAGGTGATTGTCGATGCCTGGCAGCGCCACGCGGCAGACCGCCTAACGCTCGCCTTCACAGCCGGTGTGCAGCATGCCTACGACCTGGCCGAAGTCTACCGCGACGCTGGCGTCAACGCCGCCGCGCTCGACGGCACGACCGACCGCGACGACCGGCGCCACCTACTCAGGGACTACGCGGCCGGCGTCGTGCGCGTCATCACGAACTGCCAGGTTCTAACCGAAGGATTCGACGCGCCTGAGACTTCCTGTATCGTGCTGGCGAAGCCGACGCAATCGCGCCCGCTCTACGTGCAGATGGTCGGACGCGGCACGCGCACGGCGCCCGGCAAAGTGGATTGCCTGGTACTCGACGTAGCGGACCTCGCGACGCGCCATAGCCTGACCGTTCAGAACTTGCCGCAATTGGTCGGACGCGCCGGGTACGACGCCGCGCCGAAGCCGCGCGCGGTCAAAGACGACGGCGAATCCGAAGACGACAGCGACGCCGGCTTCAGTCTGCGCGCCGCGCTCGACGCCCCCGTCATCGACAAGTCGGTCAAGCTGCTGGGCGAAGCGTTCGCCTGGCAGTCGCGGGGCGATGGTAGCTACACCCTGGCGCTACCGGGCGCGACGCTCTGGCTTGTACTCCATGAGACGGGCTATGTCGCGGGCATCGTCTTCAGCGACGGCCACCGCCAGCAATTGACGCGCGAACCTATGCCGCTCGATTGGGCCATGACGGTAGCGGAGCAGACCGCATCGAAGATTCGCGATGGCCGGACACATCTGGTAGACAACCGCGCACCGTGGCGCGCGAACCCCGCCAGCGACGCGCAACTCTGGAAACTGCGCAAGCTGGGAATCCGGGCGCCGCGTGGCTGCACGAAGGGCGAAGCCTGCGAACTGATCGACGCCGCGATGGCGAAGCGCGCGTCGTAGTACCCCCATCTGTGCGAGGGCAGCGACCATGCCGACGAAAGCAAAGACCACGACCTACGGCACACGTGCCGATACGCGCCTGATCGCCCGCGAACGCGCCCGCGACACTGCGCTCGACACCTACCTACGCGAGATCGCCGGGCATCCGCTCTTGGATGCCCGGCAAGAGCAGACGATGGCCCGCGCGGTGCAATCTGGCGACCGCGCCGCGCGCGACCGCTTTATCACCGCGAATCTGCGATTTGTGGTCGGCATCGCCAGCCGTTACAGCGATAAAGGCGCACCGCTTGCCGACCTGATCGGCGCCGGCAATGTGGGCCTGATTCGCGCGGTAGACCGCTACCAGCCGGGCACGGCCAGCCGATTCGCCAACTATGCAAGCTATTGGATACGGCAAGCCTGCGCGCGTCTGCTGAGCGAACGCGCGGAGCTGCCCGATTATCTTTACCAGGCACGGCTTACCGTCTGGCGCGTCGAGCAAGATGCCGAGCGCGACGGGCACGCGCTCGACGATGCCACGATAGCGCAGCGCGCGGGCGTCACGCCCGCGCGGTTGCGCGCCATCCGCACGTTGCGCGTGGCGCCGCTCTCGCTCGACATCGCGATGGCCGCGGATGGCGATGGCGAACCGCTGATGCTGGCCGAGGTGATCGCCGCGCCGAATGACCAGGCCGACGCCGCGCGCGACGCCACACTCGCGCGGCACCTGGCCGCGTTGCCGAAGGCGATGGCGACGGCGCTGTCGCAGCGCGAACGCCTGGTACTCTCATGTCGCTACGGGCTGGGCGGCGTCGCGCCGATGTCTCAGGCCGCGACAGCCGAGCTACTCGCGCGCGTCGCGCCGCCGAAGACCTCGCGCACGGCCATTCGCAAGATCGAGCGACAGGCCATCGCAACACTGGCGGCCGTCTTCATCGGCCCGGTAGACATCCTGGCCGTCTTGCGTCTGGCGCAAGATACGGCCGTCTGAGCAGCGCGCAAAAGATCGGGCATCATTCTGAGTGTAGGGTACGCGCCGTTGTTTCTCGCATCTGGCCGGCCAGCATGGGCTACCAGATGACTCCTTGGGCGGCGCGCACACTACCCACGACGGCACCGCAGGCATTCGGCCAGCGTAGCGCCCGAAACCGCACGGTAGCAATGCTCAGCGCAGCGGCGTGACACCACCCGAAACGACCGACGGGCCGCGAACGCAGGGCAGCGAGTCAGGCAACACTTGCCGGCGCTATAGCCCGACAAGCCGTACCGGCTCAAGCGTAGACCGTGGGCCAGCGGACGTACGCACATGGCGAACCGCCTGGGTGCCGTCTCTTTTATCCAGCGAGGGCGCAAAGCATGGCAGTGAAGAAGAAGCGAATCGCGCGCGACGCCAACGCCGCGCTACGTGCGGCGCGTGCGGTGCAACTGCGCACACAGGGCTTGACGTATGAGCAGATCGCGGCCGAATGCGGCTATAGCGACCGTGCGAGCGCATGGAACGCGGTGCAAGGCGAACTATCGCGCATTGTTGCCGAGCCTGTCGATATCTTGCGCAAGCTGGAGATGGCGCGACTCGACGAAATGCTCGCCGCCATCTGGCCGAAGGTGACGCACAAGCCGGAACCGCTCGACGGCAGTGAAGACGAAGACGAGCGCAAGGCAAAGCGTCGCGGTGCCGACCTATTCGCGATTGACCGCGCGGTCGCCATTATGGAGCGCCGCGCGAAGCTGATGGGCCTGGACATGCCGACCGGCGCGGGCGCGCTCGCGGGCGTCGTCATCGTGCGCCAGTATGGCGGCTTGAATCCATCGGAGGTATGACCGTGGCCATCACGCTGGTAAAGGCCTTCGCTGGCGTCTGGTGCGGGCTGTCGTTCCTACTGTGCGGCGCGTACGTGGCGCTGGCGTGGGTGCGCGGCAGGAAGAAGAAGAAGGCATAGCCCGATGGCTTCAGCGCGCTCCTACGGCCCGTACAGCCTTATCTATGCTGATCCGCCGTGGCCGTTCGGTGTCTGGAACGTCAACAAGTGCCGGCGGCACGTGTCGTACCATTATTCGGTGATGACCCTGCCACAGATCGCCGCGCTTCCGGTCGCCGACCTCGCCGCACGTGACGCCGCGCTACTCCTATGGGTCACGATGCCGAACCTGCCCGATTGCATCGACGTGATGCGCGCCTGGGGATTCCAGTTCAAGACGTGCGCCTTTTCTTGGGTGAAGATCAACAAAGCGAACGGCAAGCCGCGCCTAGGTCTCGGCTTTTATACCAGGGCAAACAATGAATTGTGTTTACTGGGAATCCGCGGTAAGCCGCTGAAGCGTCAGTCGCGAAGCGTCGAGCAGATGGTGATAGAGCCGATGCGCGAACACTCGCGCAAGCCCGATTGTGTGCGTGATCGCATCGTCGAGCTATTCGGCGATATCCCGCGCGTCGAGCTATTCGCCCGCCAGCGCGTCGCGGGCTGGGATGTCGCGCTCAGCAACGACCCCGATCACTTCAGCGACCTGTGGACGCCCCAGCAAGAGGAGCAAAGCGCATGACTACGCCCGCGCCGGTGCTCGTTGGCGATGTCGAGATACCGCCAGATCGCGAAGTCGTTGAAGTCAACTATAGCCCCGTGGGCGGCGTGCGCGCGCTGTTTCTGGCCCGCGACACGGAAGTCTGTATCGAGGGACCGGCAGGCACCGGCAAGAGCCTGGGCGCCTTGCAGAAAGTCCACCTGTGCGCGCTGAAGTACCCCGGCATGCGCGCGTTGCTCTTGCGTCGTACCCTGGTAGACCTGAAGGCGACCACGCTCCGCACATTCGAGCGCGGGGTACTACACCCGGCCGAGGGCGTGCAATTCCATAACGCGCGCGGCACGCACCCAGCGAGCTACTTCTACCCGAATGGCTCTGAAGTCGTTATTGGCGGGATGGATAAGCCAGACAAGGTACTGAGCGCAGAATACGACCTGATCTTCTACGATGAGGCTCACCAGGCCGCGCAAGACGACGTACAGGTACTCACGACGCGCCTACGTAACGGCGTCATGCCCTATCAACAGATTCTCATGTGCGTGAATCCGCAATACCCTACCCATTGGCTGAACGAGCGGATGCGCGCCGGCAAGACGCGGCGAATCCTGTCGCGCCATGTCGAGAATCCGGCGATTTATGACCAGACGACGGGCGCCCTGACTGAGCGCGGCGCACAGTACATGGGCATCTTGAATGCGCTTACGGGCGTCATGCGGCGCCGTCTGCTGCTAGGCGAGTGGTCATCTGCTGAGGGCGGAATCTATGAAGACGTATGGAAGCCTGAGACGCACCTGATTGCCCGGCGCGAGATTCCGCGGTCATGGCCGCGCTACGTCGTCTTCGACTTCGGTTTTACCCATCCGGCCGTCGTGCAATGGTGGGCGGTAGACCCTGATGGGCGGCTCTATCGCTATCGCGAGATCTACCGCACAAGGACGCGCATCGACGAACTGGCGCCCATGCTGAAGCGCGCGGCGGGCTGGCGCGAAGACAAGGCCGGCCGCGACATGCTGACCGAGCATGGTGACCCGATGCCGGTCGCCTTCATTGCGGACCCGGAAGACGCGCAAGCCCGCGCGCAGCTCGCGCGCTTCCTGGGCGTCGGCATCCAGGCCGCGCGCAAAGACGTGAAGCAAGGCATTCAGAAGGTATCCGCGCGCCTGAGCATCGCCGGGGATAGCCTGCCGCGCCTCTATCTCTTGCGCGACAGCCTGGCCCACGAGCGCGACGCCTGGTGTATCGAGCACCATCTACCGTGCTGTACTGAGGAAGAAGTCGATGGCTACGTCTGGCAGACGGCCAACGGCATGCCGAAGGGCGAAGAACCCGTCAAGGCCAACGATCACGGCCTAGACTGCGCTCGCTATATGTGCATGCATCTCGACATGCGACCGCAAACACTCCATATCGGCCCGGATATCTGGCAGTAGGAAGGTGTGACACCATGAGTAGCGCAGCGCAATCGTACGGGCCGGTCTTGCCCGGCGGATTCGACCCGTACGCGCCTACCGCTGAAGACGCCGCGCGCGTAGGCGAGATGGTGAAAGCCTATCAAGCCTATCGCGGCAAACTGCCGAAGCCGCTCGCGGTGACGGCCTACGGCATCGATGACAATATGCGCGCCAACCGTTGCCGGCCCATTGTGGACAAGGGCGCGTCATTCCTCTTTGGCAAGCCGGTAACATTCACCGTCGAGGCCCCGGATTCGGCGGATACCGGCGCGGATGTGCCCGCGACGGTCAAGGCGAAGCTCTCGCTTGTGAAGAAGCCCGCGGCGGATACGAGCGGACCTGATTCGCAGACCGCGCAGCGGCAAGACTGGCTAGACGCTTGCCTGAGCGGGCAGGACAGCCCGAACGACATCATGGCGTTTCTGGCCGATGCCGCGACGAACGCGGGAATCTTCCGGCAAGCGTTCATCAAGGTCATACCAGCCGACAGGACCAAAGGCGAGAAGTATCCGCGCCTGGTGAATCTCGACCCTCAGAACGTGCGCATGCTGACCGACCCGAACGATGTCGGCACCGTGCTCGCCTACGTCGTCGAGTGGCAGTATCAGGACCGGCAGACGGGCCAGACGGTGCGCCGTCGGCAGATCACGGAGCGTACCGACCGTAGCGCGCGCGAGTGGACGATTACCGAGCAGGAACGGCGCGAAGGCTCAGGCACGATGGCGACCACCTGGGGCCTTGTGCCGGGCACGGTGCCGACCGTCTGGCCGCACACATGGGCGCCGATTCTCGACATCAAGAATCTGCCCAACCCTAACGCGGCATGGGGTACGCCAGACCTTGAAGACGACCTGATCGAGCTGAACACCGCGCTGAACTTCCTGCTGAGCAACATGAATCGCATTATTCGATTCCATGCCCATCCGAAGACCTGGGGCAAGGGATTCAGCCCTGACCAACTGACGACGGCGCCTAACGGCGTGCTGATCATCGACAGTGAAAGCGGCACGCTACAGAACCTAGAGATGCATAGCGACCTCGCCAGTAGCATGAATCTGGCCGCCGATGTGCGCTCAGACATGGATGAACTGTCGCGCGTGCCAGCCGTGGCACTCGGCAGGCTGAAGGACTTACCGAAAGGCAACCTTTCCGGCGTCGCGCTGGAGCTGCTCTTTCAGCCCTTGATGGAAAAGACCTCGGTGAAGCGTGTGCTCTGGACAGCGGCCCTTCGGCAACTGTGCGCCTATCTGCTGGAATTGGGCGGATTCGGCGTCGGCATCACGATAACCGTCAACTGGCCGCAAGTCTTGCCACGTGACCCCGATGCCGACGCGCAGACGGCCGCCGATAAGCTGGCCGTGGGTGTCTCACGTCGTACCGTCGTGACCGAGCTGGGCTACGACTACGACCAGGAACAGACCAACATCCACGCCGAATCCATCGCCGATGCGGAGACGGCTACCGACGTGGCGAGCGCGCTACCCGCGCCTACGGCGTCCACAGCCCCGCCAGACGGCACACCAGGCCCAACTGGGCCAGATGGCGCCGGTAGCGACCCTGACAACCCTAGCGACGCCTTCGGCCGGCCACCGAAGCCGACGTCCGCGCCCGCTCGACGGCCTGGCCTGGTTGCCGCCGCGCCGCACATTCACCCCGGCGCGTTGCGAGGGCTGAATCATCCGGCCGCGATTGCCCAGCGCATGCCGGGCAAGTCACGGCCAGTCGCGCGGCCAGCGGCGCAACCTGACGCCGGACAGGAGTAAGACGATATGGCGACCGTGGGCACCTGTAGCGGCACGACAACCGCGCTAGCGACCTGTACGGGCACGACGGTCACACTGGCGACCTGTGCGGGCGATACCCAACTCACGACCCCCTAGAACGCGCTCAGACGTGCGTAGGAAGGCGATAGCGTATGGCAGCGATACCAGACGGCCCGTACGCCGTGGGCCAGCAGATTCGCATCAAGGCGACGTTTGCCCTGAACGGCACCGACACCGACCCCGGTAGCGGCAATGTCACGCTGAAGCTACTAGACCCGAATGGGAACGAATCGACCTTGACCGCGCTCGACGATGGCGGCGGCGCCTGGCACTACGACTATCTGACAGTCGCGCCGGGCGGCTACTGGCAGTATCGCTGGTCTTCCGTCGGCACTGTCGAAGCGGCCTTCGAGGGCGCCTTTTACGTCACGCCTAGCCCGTTCTGAGCCACCTGACTGTACACCCCGCGCAATCGGGAAAAGATCGGGCAGTATTGAAGGTGTACAGGCACCCTACCAGCGGGAAGGCATGAGACGATGGCGGGTACGACGAACAAGGCATGGGATGGCGACGCGGCCCGCTTTGTGGACGCTGATACGTTCTGCCGTGCGTGCTTGATTGACCTGAATCCCAAAGGCGCGACGAAGATCAAAGGCGCCTGCCATCTGCCCGTACAGGAACCTGATGGCACCATCAACGTTCACGCGCTCTACGCGGCGGCGGCGGCCCTTGCGGGCGGACGTGGCGGCGTCAAGCTCAGTGAGCCGGATAAGCGCCTAGCGGCGCGTAAACTGGCCGCGCTCTATCGGGCGGCGAAGTTGCCCGTACCGGCCAGCATCACGGCGCTCGCATCGGGCGCATAAGCAGTGAGGACTCGACGCAATGGGAATGGGTGACACGATCACCAGCACGCCAGCCGGGCAGGCCCCAGCCGGTGCGCAGCCCCAGGGGGGCAACGTGACCGCGAACAACGTCCAGCCGGGCCAGGTGACCGTACAGGCCGGTGCGCAGCCCCAGGAGGGCGGCAACGGTGTGGCGGGCGCTCAGGTGCCTGTAGTGCCCGTACAGGGCCAACCGTCTGCCCCAACACTCTCGCCTGAAGCGATGGCCGCGGAACTGGCGCGCGTGCGTCAGGAAGCCGCCGCGCTCCGTGTCGAGAACAAGGGATACAAAGACGCCCAACTGACCGATGCCCAGCGGCAAGCGCAACGCTTGACCGAATTGGAGCAGGCGATGGCCGCACGCGATGCCGAGCTGCAACACTTGCGCGTCGCGCGTGCCGTCGAGGGCCAGGCCCGCCAGACCGGATGCATTGACCCTGAGATGGCGATGATGGCCATACAGCCCGCGCTCCAATTCGACGCCGAAGGCCGGCCTACCAACGTCGCTGCCGCGCTCGACGCCTTGCGGCAAAGCAAGCCCTACCTATTCGGCCAGACCGGTGCCGGTGCCGGTGCGCCAGTGGCGCCCGCGTTCAGTGGCTCTGCCGCCAACCCGGCGCGCGGGGCGAATGCGAGCGTCTTCACCCGGTCACAACTGGCCGATGTCAACTTCTACGCCGCGAATCAGGCCGCCGTCGATGCGGCGATCCGCGAAGGTCGAATCATCGAGGGCTAACCCGTTAGCCGGGCGGCTCTCACCTACACCTACCATGAAGGCAGGCCGCTCAGATGTCGAATACGTTTGTTACGCAATCAGTCGCGACGAACTATGTCATTCAGGCATGGGCGCAAAAGGGCCTACTGGCCTTGCGCGACAATATCGTGCTCGCCAAGCACATCGCCCGCGACAGCGACTTCAGCCAGCCCGGATGGAAGGGCCAAACCCTCAACATCCGCTACCCTGGCACGTTCACGGCACAGCAGAAGGTGCCGGACGTGCTCGCCTCGCCGCAGACGCCCAGCGGCGGCGCCAACTTCCCGCTTGTGCTGTCGAATCACTACACGGCAGACCTGGTGATTGAAGATGCCGCGCAAGCCGTGGCCGATGTCAGCCTGGCCGACGTGTACGCGCCGTCGATGGCGAAGGCCCTCGCCGAGCAAGTCGAAAGCGCGCTCTGGCAGAACTACCTGAACTTCACCGCGACCGAGGGCGGCACCATCGGTACGAACCTCGCCGCCGCGACCATCGCCACCGCGAAGACCACGCTCGACAAGGCGCTCGCGCCGGCTACTGATCGCTTCCTTGTGGTCTCGCCGAAAGACCACATGGCGCTGATTCAGGACAGCAACCTTCAGAACTACTTCGCCTTCCAGGCCGCGCAAGGCGCGAAGGGCGTCATCGACTCTGGCGTGCTGCCCAGCATCTACGGCTTTCAAGTCGATATGTCGCAGCTCGCGCCCGTCGTTGCGGGTAGCGGCAACGCTCAGCAAGTCTTGACCGTGGGCGGCGCGCCGACCGGCGGCTCGTTCACCTTGACCTACAGCGGCCAGACGACAGCGGCCATCGCCTACAACGCGGCGGCATCGGCCGTGGCGTCCGCCATCGCGGCGCTCAGCAACGTCGGTGCCGGCAATGTGATCGTCAGTGGCAGCGCGGGCGGCCCCTGGACGGTCTGGTTTGTTGGCACGCTCAGCAACACCACCACCGCGATGACGCATACCGACAGCTTCACCGGCGGCACGTCGCCAGCCCTGACCATCGCGGCGGGCAGCGGTTCGCGCCAGGTGAACATCGCCTTCCACAAAGAAGCGATGATTATGGCCGTGCGGCCCTTCGCTGAAGTGCCGAGCAACACCGGCGCGCTGGTCGCTCAGGCGATGGACCCGCTTAGCGGTCTTAGCCTTCGCGTCCTGATGCAGTACAACATCCAAGCACGCGGTATGTACATTTCGATGGATGTCCTGTATGGCACGGCGGTCTTGCGCTCTGGCGCGACGGCCCTGGTACTCGACGCCTAACCCCTTGCGGCGCGTGCCGGACCCGGCGGGCGGTCATTCCCCGGCGGGCCGGTACGCACCAATTCCAAGCGAGCGAGGGAGGGCGCGAGATGTTGCCAGTACGTAGCAGCATGGCGGACATGATTACGCGGGTACGACGCTATATCGGCGACCCGGCGGGCACGTCTGCGCAGTGGGCAGATAGCGACATTCAGGATACGCTCGACACGCGCCGGATCACCGTGCGCTATCAGCCCTTGCGCCCTGAGCCGACGCTACAGCCCGGCGGCATCTACCTCTTTCAAGACTACTTCGCCGATGTCGGCGAATGGGAATCTGACCTGACCTTGCAAGGGCCTGGGTATGCGTACATCACGCCCACCCTGGCCGAATTGACTACGGGACACTGGCAACTCCCGGCGCCGAATAACTCGCCAGCCGGCCAGGTGCCACCGGTCTACATCACTGGCAAACTGTACGACACGTGGGCGGCGGCGGCAGACCTCTTAGAGAATTGGGCGGCGCTGGTTGCGCGCGACTTCGACTACGCGCTCGACGGGCAGAACGTCCACCGATCGCAGAAAGCCGCCGCGCTGAATAAACAAGCCGAACTGTGCCGACGCAAGGCACGCCCGCGCACCTGGGTATGGGACCGCTCAGACATGAACGGCCCGAATCCGCCGCTTGCGAATATCATCGGCGGCGCCCCGATCAATGGATGGTGGTAGCTCGCCATGATAAGCGCTTCTGACCTCGCCAGCATTCAGGCCGCCGCCGCGACGTTGCTCGACACCGCGTGTACCGTCACGCGCAACACGAGTACCGCCGCGACGGTCTATGGCGCGCGTCAGAGTAGCATCACGACGATCTACAGCGGCCAGTGCAGCATGGCGAAGCCCACGGCGGGCCAGATGCAAGCGTACGCGAACGTCGTAGGGAATCTGGTCACCTGGATTATAAAGCTACCCTACGGTACGGCCGTCGAGCGTGGCGACACGATCACGATAGGAACCGACGTGCTAACCGTTCAAGCCGTGCTGAATCCGCACAGCCTGGCAGCCCTGACGCTGCTCCTTGCGACGGAGGTACGCTAGCATGGCAGACGACGGCGTAACCATCATTGTCGAGATGGACCGATGGGCCGAAGTACTGGCCGCGCTTGACGCGGGCGTCGAGCATGCCGTCGAGCAAGGCGCCATCGCGACAGTGGCCGCGATTCAATCGGTCATTGAAGCGAACGGGCAAGTAGCGACCGGCGCGATGCTGCACAGCGTCTACTACCGCACGGAGAAGACGAGCACATACCCCGGCGATGGCGGCGGCGGCGCCGATCTACTCGCCGAAGTCGATGCGCCGGGCCACCATGAAGCGGCTATCAGCGTCGCGGCAGACTACGCCGTCTATCAGAACTACGGCACGCGCTACCAACCGGCGCGGCCATTCATGGAACCGGGCACGCTCGACGCTGTACCGGCCATCGACAACGCCTTCGCCGATATGGAGGGCGTGATACGCGATGGGGGATTCAGCGAATGATTGAAACCATGCGCGCAGTCGCGTGGATTCTCGCCACGCTGAACGCATCTAGCGGCTTCACTAGCGCCACGCCGGGCGGCGTCTGGCGCGGCGTAGGGCCAGCCGAGGGCGTCGCCACGTCGTACCCCATCGCCGTCGTGCAATTCCAAGCCGGTAGCGATGTGCATGGGAGCAATCAGGCACGGCTCTGGACAGACGGCCTATATATCGTGAAAGCCGTAGGCCCGGCAGACGATGATGTCGCGCTTGTGGCTTGCGCGGATGCCATAGATACGGCGCTACAAGACCTCTCAGGCACCGCACAGGGCGGTACGGTCATGTCGTGCCTTCGCGAACGGCCCTTCGGCCCGCTTGATGAAGTCGTCAACGGCCAGCGGTTTACGAACGTTGGCGGTATTTATCGGCTGCTCGCGCGGCCGTCGTAGCGAGGTAACCCCATGACTCTCAACGTCGTCTCAGGTGTCGTACAGCAGCAACAGATCGGGCAGGAAACGACCGAAGGCACGGCCGCCGCGTGCAATCGGCGCTTGCAGTCGATGATACTCGACTTCACCGACGAACTGAAGGTACAAGAGTATCGCGCGCAAGGCCGGCGGCATGACAACCGCGTCGAGCCGGAACAGCAGTGGACATCGCTCGGCTTGACCGGGCACGCGGACTATATCGAGTACCTGTACGCGATTGAAGCCGCCTTCGGCCACGTCTCACCGTCGAGCGTGGGCATCGCGTCGTACAAGCGCGTCTACGCCGTGCCTCTGACCGGCACGATTACGCCTAAGAGCCTCACGGCGCAATATGGCGACACGACCAACGTGAATCAAGTCGCGGGCGGCATCTTGCATGACCTGGGCTTGAAGCTCGCGCGTAAGAGCGCGCCGGCCGTCAGTGGCGCGGGCATCGCCCTCTTGAAGACGACGGGCGCGACGTTCACGACTACGCCCACCGTACAGACGCTAGAGCCGATTCTGGCGTCGCACATCAACTACTGGCTTGACACGTCGTGGGCGGCCCTGGGCACGACCCAGGTGCCGCAAGAGATTATCACCGCTGATTGGGGCTACAAGGGCCTGTACAAGCCATTTTGGGCCAGCAATCGCAGCGACACGAGCTACGCGGGGCATCTCGACGCGCCGCTCACGTCATCCGTCAAGGTCTACTTCGGCGAAAGCACGCTCTCGCGCACGGTGGACGCGGCGATGTCCACCGGTACGACCTACTTCCTTCGCCTGGACATGACCGGCCCACTTATCCCCGGTGAGACAACGGAATACTGGACGCTCTGGATTGACTGCGCGGTCAAGCTCAAGACGAAGGGCAAGTACAGCATCCCCGGCACCGACGATGTGTACGGCCGCGATTGGGAGTTTGACATTGTGGAAGACCTGACGGGCGCCGCAGCCTGCCAGATCACCAGTATCACCAACGTCGCGACCTTGTAGTACCCGCGCGGGCGCCGGTCGTCATCGCTCAGGCGAAGATGACCGGCCATGACCGCGCGAAGGAGCGCACCCGATGCCCTTGTCTCTCGTCGAAATCACCCAGCGCACCGCGCCGGCTACCTTCACCTTCCTGGGTGAAACGGTGAATCTGGACTACTACCCGGCGCGCGTCAGTGTGGCCGGCCCATTCGAGCTTGAAGCCGCACAGAAGCGCGCGATGGCCGCCGCTGAAGAAGCCGAGAAGCGGGGCGAAGATGGCGTCGCGGCCGCGCGGCGCGTCATGGCTGAGTTTGTCTGTGAACTGCTGGCGGGCTGGGACTTGGTAGAAAACAAGGCGCCAGACGGCACGCCCGGCCCGCGGATTCCCGTCACTGTCGAGCGCGTGGCACAGATTGACCCTGGCTTCCTGGGCGAATGTCTGACCGCCATCTTCGCGGCGGCGCGCATGGGAAAAGCCGAGCGGACGCCATCGTCCGCGCCCTTACCGCGCACTTCCTCGCGCCAGAAGCGGGCGGCTACTTCCTTGAAGAAGCGGGGCTAGACGGCGTGCCGTTTGAGTTTACGCTGCTAGAAGTCAGTGCCGAGCATGGCGTCGCGCCGTGGGAGTGGCTAGAGCATGCTAGCTACTGGTTTGATTGGGCATTGATTCGGTATCGCGTCAAGGCGAACCTGTCGCAAGGCCCGAAAGTCGAGCGCACATGAGCATCACGGCCCAGCAAGTTATGGTCAAGGTCGGAGCGGACACCAGCGCCGCACAATCCGGCCTGGGCGGCATTATCAGCATGCTCGGACCCGGCGGCGGTCTGGCGCTGGGTGCCGTGGCCGTGGGCGCCGCCATCGTGGGAATCGGCGCGGCCGCGACGAAGATGGCGGGCGACTTTCAAGCGGGCGTCACCACGCTGGTAACGGGCGCCGGGGAGTCACAAGCCAATATCAAGATGGTGAGCGACGGCATCTTGCAGATGGCGCGCGACACCGGCACAAGCACACAACAATTGATTGCCGGCGCCTACCAGATCGAATCCGCGGGCTACCACGGCGCCGCCGCGCTCGACGTGCTGAAAGCCTCAGCCGAGGGCGCGAAGGTCGGCAATGCAGATTTAGGTGTCGTGGCGAACGCGACTACGACCATTATGAAAGACTACGCCGCCGCGCATGTGACCGCGACAGAAGCGGTGAATCTGGAAATAGCGACCGTCAGCCGAGGGAAGACCACGCTCCAAGACCTCGCGCCCGCGTTCGCGACCGTGTTGCCCTACGCTAGCGCCTTCGGCGTCGGCGTGAACGATGTCGCCGGCGCGCTGGCGACCATGACCGGCGAAGGCATCCCGGCCGCGCAAGCCGGCACCTATCTCAAGCAGATGTTCGTGTCGCTTGAGGCCCCCACGAAAGCGGGCGCGTCGGCGCTGAATGCGATCGGACTTACGACCGCGCAACTTGATGCGGACATGAAAAAGTCGCTACCCAACACATTGCAACTGATTACCCAGCGCCTTGCCGATGTCTATGGACAGGGCACGCCCGCGTACAATGAAGCGGTAAAGTCGATATTCGGCGGTAGCAAACAGATGTCAGCCGCGCTGATGCTGACCGGCGGGCACCTGGCCGACTTCAAGGCGAACGTCGCGGGCGTCTCGGATGCGGTCAAGCAGGGCGGTAACTCTATCCTGGGCTGGAGTCTGGTACAAGGCGACTTCAATCAGCAGATGGACCGCGCGAAAGAAGTCTTTGAGACTCTGATGATTCAGCTTGGGCAGCATCTCTTGCCGGTCCTTACCCAACTGCTGAGCATGTTTGCTACCTATCTACCGCCAGCCGTAAGCATACTAACGACGGTGATCGCAGCGGTAGCTGCTCCTGTCTTGCGCGTCGATGGCGCTATCCTGGGCATGTACGTCTCCATCGGGAAACTGATCGCTACCAGTGCTGGCGTACATCAATTCTTCGCCGGGATGCTCAGCAGTGCTGAGCACGCGGTAACGGGCATCCTGACCGCGCTCGCGCACGTTCCAGGCCCTATCGGGCAGATGGCGCAAGCCGGGCTAGACCAGATTCAGGCCATGACCGACGGCGCGAAGGTCAAGACAACCGCGCTAGCGCACGCCGTAACAAGCACGCTGGGCGGCATGCAGGGCACGGCCGTCGAGTTTGTCAACAAGATGCGCGAGAAGATCGTCGAGGAGATCGCGCAGACCAAAGACCCGGTAAAGCGGAGCATGCTGGAAATGCAGCTTGCATCCGTCACCGCGACCGCGCGGATGGATGCCTTGGCGTCTGCGCATGTCGGGCATATGCGGGATAAGGTCGTTGGCTCTGCTGGCGACATGCGAGCGCAAGCGGCGCAACACGTCGCGAAGATGGTAGGCGAGATTCAGCAGGACTTCGGCCAGATGGTGACCTGGCTGCAAGCTAACGTCGTGAAGCCATTTGAGGCACTATGGAAGGGCGTCGAGCAACGGCTAGGCCCGACGCTAGGCGCGCTCGCGGGCGATGTCGGGCACCTGTTCGACTTCATCAAGATCGCTCTAGGCGTCTTGCAGGGTGTATGGGATGCCATCTGGCCGGCGCTATCCCAAGTGCTCTTAGGCGTATGGAACGCCATCCGCGACACGGTATCCACCGTCTTCAACGCTGTGAAAGACATTATCTATCTGGTGATGGACCTTATCAGCGGCAAGTGGGGCGCAGCATGGAATGACCTGAAGGCCCTGGTCGGCACGATCTTGGGCGGTGTCCTAGCTATCGTTGGTGACCTCCTGGGCGGCATCCTGGGCGCATTCGGCGCCATGATCGGGCAATTCATGGGCATGGTGGGCGGATGGAAAGACGCCACACTCTCCACCGTCGGCAGCCTTGTAGACGGCATTATCGGATTCTTTGCGGGCTTGCCCGGTAAGATGCTGGCGCTGGGCGGGCAACTTATCCAGTCGCTCGCGCAGGGCATCACCAACGCGGCGGGCAGTCTGGCGAGCGCGTTTCAGGGCGCCATCGGCAGTATCCCCGGCGCGGGCGGGCTACTCTCGCACATCCCCGGATTCGCGACGGGCGGCACGATGGACCACAACGGCCCGGCGATGGTGGGTGAAGCTGGCCCGGAAATCGTCTATCTGCCGCAAGGCGCGAACGTGCGGCCCGTCGGCACCCTGCCGCAACTGCCGAGCGCAACCGGCGCGGGCGGCGGCGCGGGCAGCGGCCAGGCCCAGCCGGTACAAGTCGTCATTGACGGCAAGAAGCTCGCGCAGATCGTCGTCCCCTACGTGGTAGACCAGATGCGGCGCGGCGCTGCACTGAAGGTGCAATA
>VFSW01003413.1_pt1 | contig 23853 bp, 48 predicted proteins | sample 5358111 | NCBI WGS metagenome assembly VFSW01 (sample SAMN11554181, study PRJNA540505) | mine drainage metagenome | isolation source: sediment from site ElyBrook_90M | place: USA: Ely Copper Mine, Vershire, VT | collected 2017
TCACCGTTTACGATGTCCTCTCCTACCTTGCGGCCGGCATGACCGTTGCCGAAGCGGATGCCATGCTGTACTGGGTCCGTGGTCTGGACGAGTCGAACAAGAAGATGCTGGCTCAGATCGGCTGGCAGGCGCGGATGATCGTGGAGAACACGAACCGCACCCGTGTGGACGCTGGCCTGATCTCCGCCGACGTCGCAGGCCTTGACGGTGAAACCGTGGATGGCGCGAACTTCAAGTTCTACGTCCCGCTGCGCGGCAAGTTTGGCGAGGACGCCGACGACACCTTCACTGGCCCGCCGTCGAACCCGCTGTTCGGGGCCAAGGGCAAGGAAGACAAGAAGATGCTGGGTCGCTTCGACTACGGCACGGACCTGATTGCGAACCTGCTGACCCAGAACCAGAACTCCATCCTGCGCGGTGAGCGCAACAAGGTGGGGCAGTCGTTCCTGAAACTTCTCCGGGCAGACCCCGGAATGACCAGCAGCTACGCCTCCATCCTTGACCGTGCGCCGACCATGCGGACGTCAGTGGATGGAAAGATCAGGGAAGTGCCAGACCCACGCGCTGCCCAAGACCCTGACATCCTGATCGTGAAGGAAGACGGCAAGCAGACATGGGTCCGCTTCACTGACGATGGCATGGCCGGGGCGATGAACGGTCGCAACGGCATGTCTCCGGCCAGCACCAGCGTCATGCTGAAGGCGATGCAGACGCTGAACCGCTACCTGTCCACCATCAACACCTCCTACAACCCGGAGTTCATCATCACCAACGGGTTCCGCGACCTCCAGACGGGTCTGCTGAACATGAACCAGTTCGAACTGGACGGTGTGGTGAAGGACGTCATTGGTGGCCTGAAGGGCGCTGCGCTTGGCATTCGCGGTGTCATCCGCAAAGACGACGACACTTCCGAGTGGGCCAAGGTGTACAAGGACTACGTCGCCGCTGGTGGCCAGAACGTGACCAACGAGTTCAATACCCTCGCTGATCAGATGAGCAACATCCAGTCCACGCTGGGTGAAATCTCTGAGGCTGGGATGAGCGGCAAGTGGGCGAAGGTGAAGAACAGCTTCGTCGGCAAGCAGGTCGGTTCGCTGATCCGCACCGTCGAAGACTACAACACCATTGTCGAAAACACGATCCGACTGTCGGCGTACAAGGCCCTGATGGACCGTGGGTTCACCAAGCAGCGGGCGGCTCAGGCTGCCCGGAACCTGACCGTGAACTTCGCCAAGGGCGGGGACTACCGCCAGTTCATGGGCGCGTGGTCGCTGTTCTACAACGCATCCTTGCAGGGTTCGTTCGCGCTGCTGAACGCAGCCGTCCGGTCGCCACGGGTTCGGAAGATGTGGCTTGGCATCATTGCCGCTGGCATCCTTCAGGACCAGTTGAATGCGCTGTTCTCGGATGACGATGATGACGGGGAGAAGGTCTATGACAAGATTCCCGACTACATCCTTGAGCGGAACTTCATCCTGCCCGACTTCCTGAACCTGACGGATCGGTCGTACATTTCGATCCCGATGCCGTATGGCCTGAACATGGCGCACAACATCGGCAGGGCAACGAGTGCCGCTCTCCGTGGGGCGAAAGACCCCGGCGAGACGTCCATGCAGATCATGAAGAACATCCTCGACACGGTGAACCCGCTGGGCGGCACGGAGAGTTTCTACAACTTCGTGGCCCCGACCATCGTTGACCCGCTGGTGGACATCGTTGAGAACCGGGACTTCGCTGACAAGCCCATCTACAAAGAGGGTCTGCCGTTCGACAAGACCCCGGCTCCCAGCAGCCAGCAGTACTGGTCCACCACCAGCCCGTCTGCTGTCTGGATCAGCAACATGCTGAACGAGATGACCGGGGGCAACGAGGTGCGTCCGGGCTTCATCGACTGGTCGCCTGACGTCTTGGAGTACTGGTTCAACTTCGCCACTGGTGGCATCGGTCGCTTCGCCCAGTCCACGGTCGAAGCCCCCCTGACCGTCATGCGCGAAGGCGTCACCGATGAGACCGTTCGGCAGCTTCCCCTTGTCCGCAGGGTGCTTGGCTCGGTGTCGTCCCGCGAAGACACCGGGGCCTACATGGAGGGTGCCAAGCGCGTCCTGATGGCGGCTGAGGAACTGAAGCGGGCGCGTGAGACTGGTGATGCCGACTGGGCGCGTGAGACGATCCAGACCTACGGGAAGGAACTGCGCCTGATCGGCCCCATCAAATCCATTGAGACTTCGCTGCGGAAGATCAGCATGCAGCGCAACAAGAGCACCGACACCACGAACATCCCTGAGGATCAGAAGCGCCTGCTGCTGGACCGACTGGATGAGCGGAAGCAGATGATCCTGTCGCAGGGGAACAAGCTGCTCAAGTCTCTGGAGTGAGAAGTTCAAATGCACAAATGCGAAGGGCCGGATGATCCCCGGCCCTTTCGTTTATGCGCTGGCTGCGCGGCCCGCCACCCAAGCCTCGACCTCATCCTTCTTCCACCGATTCAGCCGTTCGCTGAACTGGATCGGCTTCGGGAATGTCTCCATCGCCTCCGTCTTCAGGAGGTGGTAGAATGTCTTCTTGTTCAGCGACAGCATCTCCGCCACTTGTGCAGCGTCGAGCAGCAGTTGGTCTTTCATCAGGAACGTCCTTGCTTCCAATTTCTGAAGTCGTTCCTCAACGCCTCGAACTTTTCACGGGCGGCTTCGTTGTCTCGAAACTCGCCACGGCTCTTGATCCCGCATATCAGGCGGATCGCGTCTGCTGACTTCGATTCCATCTGTGCGGCATCAGCCGTTGGCATCGCCATACCACACTCCACCAGAAAGGCAAAGAAGTCTTCATTGCGGCAAAGAAGTCCCGCAGAGGCGATCATCCGCTGGATCGCCACATATCCCCGGTCGTCAGGGGTGTCGTCGTCCTGAAGCCTGACCATCGCCACGACGTAGCGTGTCCCCACCCAGTCGGTGTGCAGTTCCTTCGGGCAGTCATTGGGGTGGACGTTCAGGCGCAGGATGATGCCGTTCTTGTCCTGCGACATGGAAACCTTCACCGCCTCAAAGTGCATGGCGATGTCACGGATCGGTGCGTCAGTCATGATGTCTCCATCTTGTGCCATATCATCAGTTCTTGGATGCAGTCCTCACACCGCTTCAGCATCGCGGTGCCGCTTCTCAGCCTGCGCTGCAATGGCAGGTTCAGGGTGGCAGAGACATAGGCCCTGTTTCGAGACGGCACCCATACCCCCTGTGTGATTTGCGAACTCGCCGCCCAGAAGAACACGGCGACCATGACCGCCTCAACCTCATCCCGCCTGTCGCTATCCTTGGCCATGACCCACAGGCTTGTCGGCCCGCTATCTCTGATCTTGGGGTTCGTGGAGACCATCTGCGCCCGCGCCTTCCGGGCCATGTGGGTGTAGCCCTTGTGCTTCGTGAACCCTGCGGAGATGTGCAGGCCCCACTCCGGCCAGTCCTTCAGTTCCTCGTTAACTTCGCCTTCTCCAGCCTCTCGTACACTGCGATCTCCACTTCAAGTTCACGGGCCAGAGTGTCGATCACCGCAGCCATGACCGCCTCCTGCATGGAGTCCTCATTGGAGACAGTAATGGATCGGGATGTGGCGTCTGACGGTAGGTGCGTCAGGCTGACATTGACACACCCTATGCCCCAAGCCGACTGCCTGTTGATCCTCATATGGCGCAGGCGAAAGTACCTTTCAGGATCGACGCCCTTCGGGGCAAATGACCTGACGTTCCAGTCGGACGTTTTGTTTCCCGTCATGTCGTCAAGGAACACCCTGTTCATGTTGGTTCCGCTGATCTTGTCATGTTTCGGAACAGTCATCGTGTACTGCTTCCACGCATCATTGCTCATACCAGCGGACCCATCAGCTTGTTCAGTATGATGATCTCTTCGATCATCTGCGGCAGGACATCCACGAAGGACTTAACCGGGACCATGTTGTCCATGTCCCTGCCTTCGGTGACGGCGCGGGAGGCATCGTTGTTCGTGATGGTGTCCATCACCATGATCTTGTGCTGCCCAGACCGCTCGTCCCACATGACGTTCATGGTCAGGTTCATGCCCCCATCCTTGCCGATGCGGGTGTCCAGCAGGACGACTTGCGACGTATCAATTTGTGCCATTGAACTTCTCCCAGTTGCTCTTTGCCCAGACCAGAGGGTCGATGCCCTGCAAGTCCCACCACGTTCGCTCATCCCCGAAGTGGTGCAGTTCCATGTGGCAGCGGGGACAGACAGGTACTGCCCAGTTATCCCATGTCCTCAGGCTGACGCCGCGCCGCTGGCCGAACATCACATGATGCGCCGACCCCGGCATCCCGCAGATCAGGCAGGGCTGACCCCGCACTGTCTTGAGGTATCGCTCATCCCGAACGTAGGTCTCTTTCGGGATGAGCATCTTCAGAACGCGAGGTCTGTGTTCTGGTTGATGTAGATCGTGTTGGCCATGACCGTGTCGATCCACAGGGGTGCCACCGCAGACCCGCTCTTGTGGTTATGCCACTCCCCCATCTTCGGCTCCCACTCAGGCAGAACGTGCTTGCGGAAGGACGCCCCCCTGACAGCCTCAAACACCATCACCCTGTCGGCCTTGTTCAGGAGGTTCAGGGTCTTGCAGATGTGGGGGGCAGTCAGGAACCGTTCGAAGAAGAACTCGCTGTCGGTAATCAGGTAGTTCACATCACCAAACCACAGGGAGGTGAACCGCATCTGCGTGGTCTCTTGGAGGCGGATGTACTTCTCGACCTTCTCAGGATCGGCAGAGTACTCAAACCCAAGAGCCTTCAGGCCGTCCACCGCAGCGCCCATGTCCTTGACCAAGACAAGGAAGTCCTCATCGGTGTCCGTGGGTGGTGGGTTGCAGGTCACCCTGCTCCCCACCGGAACCACGATTGCACCGGACGGCAGCGACTGGTGCGTCATGGTCGCACCATCAGAACGGAATCTCGTCGTCAACGGGCTGGCCCTGCGGGGGCTGCCAGCCAGTCGGACGGCCACCCTGCTGGAAGCCACCCTGTTGACCGCCGCCGTTCCAGTTGCCCTGCTGGCCACCGCCGTTGCCGCCGCTCTGGCCATCCTTCACATAGGGCTTGCGGCCCGACATGGAGATGTAGACCGTGCCGCTGCCGGAAGTCTTCTTCCAGCCGGAGATTTCCAAAGCCGGATACTGGACCCCGCTGCTGAGTTGCTGAACGAGGTTGTCCACGACCTCGCGTGACAGGCGCAACTCGCCCCGGTAATCGGGTGCGCTCTGCGACTGCTTCCGGTTATTGGCGAAGAACGCTCCGCCTTCTCTGTCTTGCCCTGCCATGACTTGTCTCCTGTGTCGGTGGGTTGGGTGGTGCGGCGATTAAGCCGCAGCCACGTTCTTGGTTTCGAAGACTTCGGGGAATGCAGCGGCCAGAGCCTTCTCCATCTCCTCGACGTCAGCGTCGGTCGCGGTGGCCACAGCCGCAGCCGGGGCAGTGACCGTGGTCTGGACGGTCGCGGTCTCAGCCAGACGCTCCGCTTCGATCTCAGCCTTCGTGCGGCGGTTCCGGTACGAGGTGTAGTACTGGCGGAAGACCTTGTCGTCGCAGGCCCGGATCACACCATCGGCGCTCATCACCAGCCAGTCGTTCGGGCTGACATGCTCCGACAGGCCGTTGTACGAGATGGTCATGCCGTAGGCGCTGAAGGTCAGGACGGCACCGCTGAACGCAGCCCAGACCCAACCGGGGGTACGCTCTGCGAACGGCTCAGTGGGGTTGCCAGTGTACTGGATGGCTTCGACTTCTTCGGGTTTCGTGCGGTAGGTTCCCATCACTTGTCTCCTGCTGTTTGGGACTTCTTCAGTTCGCCTTTCCGGGTGGAGAAGGCAGCCAGCACCTCTTGGTGCAGGTTCGGGTTGGCCGTCTCCAGATAGGCGACGGCGGTTCTGTTCGCGGTGTAGAACTTGGTGAGGCTGCGCTCATCCGCGCACTGCGGGATGAACTGCTTGAAGACCACAGCCACAGTCTCGGTGGGGTGGCTTGCGATGGAGCCATCCAGTCCCACCACAGGCACCCCGCCAGACGCAGCAGGAGGGGCGGCAGGGGCCGTGGTCTGCGCTTTGGCAGGGGTAGGTGCGGCCTTCACAGGTGCGCTCTCCACCGGGGCTTCCTGCGCCTCCATTGGCACATCCTCCCCGGCGTAGATGTAGTGGCCCAGCCCGTGGTAGGCGATGCACTTGGCAAGGCACCGCTGAAGGGCGTTGTTCACATCGAACGAGTTCGGCCCTTGGATCGGCTTGTTGCGGTGGTCAAGGATCGGGAAGGTCTCCGTCACCTCATGGTCGCCAGTCTTGTCCAGCCCCACGGTCACACGGACATAGGCATAGCCCTGCATGTCGATGAAGTAGGGGATGCCACCAGCAGCCTCATGCTTGCGGAACCATGCGTCCCCGAAGTGTTCCTTCAGGGTTCCCCATGCCCATGCCCACGACAGGTAGGACAGGCCGTTCTTCTTTTCGATCCGGTCCTTGACGTCGATGCGCGACAGGATGGACCACGGTGTTTTCTCAGTCATTCCGACTCCTCAGGTGCTTACGGAAGAATGCCTTGATCTCAGGGATGGTGCAGAAGCCCAAGGCCCACATCAGGGCGAGGACGGCTGGCACCACGGGCCAGACCAAGATGGTGAACAGGGCGGCGAAGACGGTCATGATCGACACCGGGATGGTGGACTCCATGTCGCCTTTTCTGCGAAGCCTGATGACGGTGGAGCGTCCAACGAAAACCACCCCGACCGACAGCATCATGCCGACGATGAAGTAAATATCAGGCATCGCTCCCCCCGAAGAAGTCGGGTGCCTCGTTTGACATCCGCTCCATGATCCACTGGGTGCAGAACTCGGAGACGGAGCAATACTGTTCGCAGCGGGTGCGGCCACCGGGGCGCTTCACGACCTGATAGGCGGTGCGGGTGGCTTGCTTGGCCATATAATTTATTGAGTCAATTTGGGCCTCGAAGACCTTGATCGCCCTCTTCCCGCCATTCTTCATCAACGCCCATGTGGTCGGCTTCGTCCACCGCTCCTCATCGCTGCACTCGACCACAGCCTCTCTGGTGTCCCAGATCATCTGCGCGTCCTGATGCAGATGGACCCGCTCCTCCATGTACGCCTGCGCCTTGGCTGCGTCCCACAGGGGTATCTCGACCACGGCCACAGGGGACTGGGGGTAGTCCGGTTTGAACTGTGCCTCGCGGCGCTGCCAGTCCCGCAGGATGGCGATGATGCGGACGCCGCCGACATCCTTGCCCTTGGCCAGACGGACCATGTGGGCGTAGCAGTTCAACTGCCGAACCCAATCCTCCTTGCCATAGATCACCGACCAGACGGAGGTGACCTTGTAATCCGAGATGTAGATCATCCCGCCATGTTCTTCCTGATGGTCAATCTGACCGGACACCACCCAGTTGTTGATGTTCACGAAGAGGCGCTCCTCCATCGTGACATTCCCGGCAGGGGTGGCGCTCTCCAGCATGTGGTGGACTGCCGTCCCGAACAGCGGCCAGATCATGTCGGACACATCGGCTTCGATGTCATCCGTCCGCTGCTGCTTTAGGATGTTCACCCGTGGCGCGTCGATCAGCGTGGTGATGCTGATGTCCGACTGACCCTTGTCGTACTTCCCGTCGCGGGCAAACGACAGGAAGGTTTCGGGCAGGTTGAACTTGTTCGTGATCTTCATCGGTCGCTCCGTTGAGTTCTTTTTGATAGCATTTTAGTCCGTAGTGGTCAATATAAAACCGCAATGACCAAACGAAACCATCCAAGGGGAATGCCAGATGGACAAGAAGTTCGATTGCACTTTCGTGATTCTCGGTGAGCCAGCATCGAAGGCCAACTCGCGCCGACTGGTCACCATCAGGGGACGGCCAGCCTTCATCAAGAGCAGCAAGGCCAACGACTATGCCAGTTCATTCGCCACCCAGTGTGCGGCTCAGGCTGCGGCGCAGGGCATCACCCCGACCACAAAGGACGTCAAGGTCGAACTGGTGATCCACTACTCCACCCGCAGGCCAGACTTGGATGAGAGCGTCATCCTCGACGCCATGCAGGGGATCGTCTACGCCAACGACAGGCAGGTCAAACAGAGGTCTGCCTACTGGGCGCTGGACAAGGGGATGCCTCGCGCTGTGATTCGGGTGACCGAGTGCGACATCACCGACATCCCGATCTACCTCCGCGACGACATGAAGTGACCCTGCCTCGCGTGTGTGCGCGTAGTACCCTCTTCTAAGAACTGTCTGTATACAGGAACCCCCCTAAAGGGGGTTCCATAGTATACACTAAAGGGACAGGCAAAGACTTAACCAGCTTACTACAGACTTATTTGATGCCCTATTGACTGATCAGACCCGGAAGGTCTATGCTGTCAGGCAGGCAGAAGAGCAAATGCGAGGGACAGGTGGGCATCGAACAACTCGTTCGACCTGTTGCGTACAGATTGCGGCAAGGGCAGCACAGAGTGGCATGCCCCCATTGCAGTCAGCAGCGGAAGAAGAAGGGGGAGCGAACACTCTCCCTCAAGATCGACGGCGATCTGGCGGTGTACAACTGCTGGCACTGCCAAGAGGAGGGGGCAGTCCGATTGCAGGACACCCCGCAAGAATACCCAAGGCAGAGATGGCAGGCAGAGGAGAGAACGCCAGTGGCTGTGGCACCCAAGAAGAATTGGTCAGACCTGAATCCGTCTGGCATCACGTTCCTCAAGTCGCGTGGCATCTCAGCGGAGACGGCCAAGAGGGCAGGGGTCAAAAGCGCCCAGCACTTCATCCAGCGACTGGGCAAGGTGGTTGACTGCGTCGTCTTCCCGTACCTGAACAAGGGGGAAGAGTACGCTGCCAAGATCAGGGCGACAGAAGACAAGGGGTTCTCCTCCAACGGCGCACCAGCCACCCTCTGGAACATCCAGAACTTCACCCCCGGCGACTGGCTGATCATCGCAGAGGGGGAACTCGACGCCCTCACCTTCATCGAAGCCGGATACGAAAGCGCCACCTCCATCCCACTGGGTGCCGTGCTGAAGGTCGCTGACGGCGAGGTGAACCCATCCGATGACGGCAAGTTCCGATTCGTCTGGGAAGCCAAGGACCAGATTGAGAAGGCAGGACGGGTGATCATCGCCTGCGATGGCGACGGACCCGGACAGGCAGCGGCAGAGGAGATCGCCCGCCGCATCGGAAAAGACAGGGTGTGGACGGTGGAGTACCCTGACGGGTGCAAGGATGCCAACGACGTCTGGCTGAAGGAAGGGCAGGACGGGATCGACAGGCTGGTCACCGACTGCAAGCCGTGGCCCATCTCCGGGCTGTACGACAGCAGCCACTTCTTCGACCAGCTTGATGAGATGTACGACAAGGGCGTGGGCCGGGGCGAGTCCACTGGGTATCCCGCAGTCGATGACATCTACACCATCTCTGAGGGGATGCTGACCGTGGTCACTGGCCACCCATCCTCCGGCAAGAGCGAGTTCGTGGACCAGCTTATGGTCAACCTCGCAGCGGCCAAGGGCTGGACGTTCTCCATCGGCAGCTTCGAAAACGAACCCCGCCTGCACATCGCAAAGCTGATTGCGAAGCACATGAAGAAGCCCTTCTTCGAAGGGAACGTGGAGAGGATCACAGCCGAAGAACTCCGCATCGGGAAGGAATTTGTTCAAGCGCACTTCTCTTTCATCTATCAGGCTGACGGCAGCATGGCATCGCTGGAGAGCATCCTCGAACGGATGAAGGTGGCGGTCATGCGGCACGGCATCAGAGGCGCGGTGATCGACCCCTACAACTACATCCAGAAACCATCGGACATGACGGAGACCGACTGGGTCAGCGTCATGCTGTCGAAGGTCCGACTGTTCGCGCAAGCCCACGGCCTGCACATCTGGTTCGTCGCCCACCCCGCGAAGATGATGCGGTCGGCAGACGGCAAGGTGCCACCGCCGAAGGGATACGACATCTCCGGCTCTGCCGCATGGTTCGCCAAGGCTGACCACGGCATCACCGTCCATCGCCCTGACCCCGTGAAGTCCATGATGTCAGAGGTCCATTCGTGGAAGTGCCGCTTCTCTTGGCTGGGGAAGCAGGGGAAGGCAGACCTCCTCTACTCCACGATCACCAACTCCTACTTCGAAGTCGGTGATGATCCGTTCGCCAACCTTACCCCGGTCAATGACCCCTTCGCGGACATTGGCCCAGCAGCATCATCTCAAGAGGGAGAACCAGAAGATGACGAATCAGTTCCGTTCTGAGCCACGGCAAGTGGACTTGGAGGAGTACATCGCAGAGAAGACCGGGAAGCCCATGCCCAAGCAGGTGCCGCCCACCCCGGCAGAGGCCGACTACATGACGCTGGCGACCATGTACCAGCCGCTGCATGAGGTGCTGCGGGCTGCGTACCAGCAGGCTGCCAGCGGCAAGGGGCGCGACCGCCACGCCAACGGCAAGCCCTTCGCTGAACAACCGATCATGGAGATCGGTCGTATGGTCGGCATGGGATACCAGACAGGACAGGCCATGAAGAAGGCGCAGGAGGCTGGCGGCATGGTCACACGGGGCCAGCATGAGGCGGCACGGGCAGAACTTCTGGGCGCGATCAACTATCTGGCCGCAGCCTACATCTTGATTGGCGAGATCGCCGCGAAACAAGCTGTTGACTCTGAGGCAAACTAGGTCGTATAAGTCTGGGTAGACACGACCGTGTCTGTTGCTCAACTGCCTGACTTGAGGGGGTGACACTGCCTGTCACCCCCATTTTCATTCAGTTCAGTGATGCGCTTCCCCTGTCCAGATCGGCCAACGTGACCGTCACATCAGTCGAGATTTCAGCCCAGTGTTCCTCCGCACCGTACTTGGAGATGATCACCGTAATCAGGCAGACTATCTCGTTCCAGTCGATGCTGTCGGGGAGGCTGGTGATAACGGACTCAACGCTCTTCGTTTTTACGTCACTCACCATCGACCTCATAGTTCTCCAGCAAGTCGATCAGGGTGTCGGTGGTCAGCGCGTAGTACAGGGCGCTGGGCTGTGCCTGATCCCGTTCCTTGCGGATGACACAGGCTGCAACACGGCCAGCGTGATGCTCTGCGAACATCATGGCCGACACCTTCTGTGCGATCTCATCGGGCAACTGGTACTCGTCCTTGAACTTGAAGGCGACATGGTCTGCCAGATCACGGCTCGACCACGCACGGTTGTCGTCCTTCATGGCGGCGAACACCTTCTCCTTCAGAACCTCTGAGGTCATGACGGGCTTTGGTGGCGCGACAGGTGCGGGCGGCGGGGCGAATGCCTTGATGGGCTGCGGCACCGGGGACACTGGCACGGGCGTCTCGCTGCCGAACATGTCCGACATCCGGGTCTGAACGCGGATGCGGATGGCGCGATACCGAGCGGCCATCGGGTCGTCGCGGCGGTTCTCATCAAGGGTCTGATCAACGCAGTAGCATGTCAGGAAGTCGCCCTCCTCCAGCTTCTCGGTCTCAACGATGCGGACTGGGATGAAGATGGAGTCCTCATTCTGGTCCACAGCGAAGGCGAACCCTGCGCGGGTGATGTTGGTGACCGAGCCTTCAATGGTACGGATGTCACTGGGCTTGAAGAATTGCATGTCTCTCTCCGATAAAAAGTTCTATCGCACTTCTTGAGGGGAGTGCCTCCCTACATCAGGGCGTCAGCCCTTGTGTTCCTTGTCTGTGGGTGGGCGCTGGAAGAAGAAGTCGATGATGGGTTCGATCTCGTCCCATGCCTTCTGGATTTCCTCGCTACCCTCAGACCTGATCAGAACCCTCAGTCGGTTCATGATCCTGATGATCTTGAGTACTGGGTACTGGCCGTAGTGCTTCACGCTTCCTCCTGTGCAGGGACAGAACCTCCCTCAGCTTGCCGCTGGACCTGAGTTCCCTGACCTCTTCCCTGATGGCGCCCTCGCGCCACCAAGGCATGTTGAGTTTGAACAGCTTGACCGAGATGTCTTCGACGCCGAAGCCAGCCCGCAGCATGTTGTGGACGGTCATGCGCCAGTGTGCGCGTTCGGACTCTTCGCTGCGGTCGATCATCAGTTCATCCTGCTGCCGTCATGGGTCATGAGTTCGACCATCGGCGCGACCATCTGGTACAGGGCGATCATGATCAGGCACTTGTCGCAGGCGCAGGACATGAGGGATGGGATTTCATGCCTGTCGATGCCATGTTCCAGCATCAGCCTGACCACCAGACCCTCGAACAAAGTCTCCCGGTCGCTCACGGCATCTGCCACATCACACCTCAGTCGCGTTGTCGCGGCCAGTGGAGGCGGCGGCATGCAGGGCAGCATACAGCAGACCCATGCTGGTGATGAGATCACCCGTTTCCACAGCGGTGTGATACCTATCTTCGGACATGTTGGCTGCGAGTACGATGTCCCGGAGTTCGCCCTTCTTGGCGCGTTCAAGCATGTCCTCAAGCAGCTTGATAACATGCGGCACGGGCTGAAGGGTGACGGGCGTCAGGGTCGTGATGTTGTCGTTCATTTCTTCACCTTCTTTGCTTGCGCGGCCTTGGCCTTCGCGTCTTTCTTTCTCTTGTGGGCAGCGGCCATCACTCGGCTGGCCTCCACCCTGCGGTCTTCATGGCTGGGCTTGGCCCTGATCAGGTGTTCCCCTTTCCAGTCATCCACTCCCTTTGCATGTCCCATGCTGCCTCCATCTGCGCGGCCTTGAGTTCGTCATCGGACAGGGCGGATGTCCTGTTTGCCTCCGCCCTAATCTGGTTCACGGCATCAGAGTTCTGTGCGGCCATGTCCGCCACCAGTTCCAGTTGCTCTTCAGTCAGCCCCCACCGGGGGCAGGGCGTGTACCCTGCGGCCCGAAGCGCCATCGCGCCACGCGATTTCAGTTCGTTGCCGTTGCTCATCGCAATCCCCGCTGGCTGGGTATGAAGGGGCGCGAACGCCCCTCCGGTCAGTCGTCGTAGCCGCTGCGGTCGGCCAGCAGCATGCCAAGGATGGCGATGGTCAGGATGAGGTCAACGACTTCGTAGGTTGTCACTTCTTGTCCCCCTGAGACATCGCCCATCCCAGCGCCCCGGTCAGCAGCAGCATGATGGCATCACCCACCACACCCAGTGCCACGGACAGCAGCATAGCCACCGCCGTGAACACCACCAGAATCTCGCGGCCCTTCGCCTTCAGTTGTTCCATCATGCGATGTACCGATCCAGCGACAGGCCCATCGCCTGCGCGATGGTACGGAGTGCCGCCTTCTCTTTGTCCCCGGCGCTGCCGTCCGCATAGGCGACGTCGATGGCGATCACCAAGAGCATCTCGCAGTCCTCCGACGACGACTTGGCCTTCACATCCTCGACCTCACGGCGCAGAGCCAGACGGCCAGACATGCCGCTCTTCGCCCGCTTGGCCTGCTTGTCGAAGGCCGTTTCGATCTGGGTGCCGGAGAACGCCTTGGACAGGGTCTCATGGTTCATCAGGCGATCCAGCGCGACCGCACCCTCATCGTCCGACAGGTCGCCGTCAGCGGCACCGACCAGCACACAGGCGGCGCAGATGCCCTCCAGCAAGTCAGCCTTGCCGTTCAAGCGGGCAGCGCCACCAGTCAGCTTGTCTTTCAAAAGTCCGAACATGTAGTCTCTCCTCGTTCTACCTACCCACCACGGGCAGGATTTGTTGGGCAACCCCTCAGGGCTGCGTCATTCTGAAAAGTTCGACGGAACTTTTTCTTTCCGCAGACGTCTGCGAATTTCCCTTGCTGTCTTCATGAGAACACCAGAGGTGTACCCGTGTATCCGGCCAGTACTTTCCCGGCCCTTGGACCTGTACCTTTCCAGCTTCTCATGCTCCGCTGTGGCTGCAAGTTCGACCACCCCGGCTGCCTTCAACTGCGCCATGCGCCACACCTTGAAGCGGTCATTGATAAGAGCCTCGACCGCTGCGTTCCTCTCGGCAAGAAGTTCCCGGTATAGGGACAGCTTGATGTAACCAGTGAGGCCGTCCATTGCCCAGCCATCGCTGATGTCCCACCGACCCGATCCACTCTCCCACTCAGGGTCGTCGTGGGGCGGCGCTGCGTAGATGCGATCAGGCGCTGTCATCCCTTACCCCCTGCCTTGCCAATAGCCTGCGCGATCTCCGTGTGGGCATTCATCAACTGGTGGGACAGGCCACGGCACACGGTCTGGATGATTTCGATCCGAATGCGGGCAGACTTCAGGTCAGCCCGCAACGCCTCAATGCGTTCGGCAGCTTCAGGACAGTTCCAAAGCCGCAGGTTCTCGCACAGTTCTTCGTCGGTCATTTGCGCTTGGCCTCCAGAACCCCAAGGATTTCGGTGACGGCAAGTTCAAGACCGCCGTCCCTGAAGTCGTGACAGTCGCAGTAATCCACGGCTTGCCGCACCGCCTCGCTCCGCTCCCGCAGCAGTTCTTCGATCCTGTCGGCTGCCACCATGTCTCTTGGCGACCCGTGTAAACGCAGCCACACGATCAGTTCATCGTCGGTCATCCCTTCACCCTCATGACTGTCTCCAGCACGACACTCGGCTGGACTTTCAGTTGGTATCCAAGCAGACGGCGACTGACCCCAAGGTCCAGTGCCATCGCGCTGATGCTGGGCCACTGGTGCGGCCCAACCTTGATCGGCTTGCGGTGGTTTCCCAGTCGCGTCCCCGGCTTGATCCCCTTGCGGATGCCGCAGTGTTCAGCATCCCCGTAGCGGTGGAGGGACTGGTAGACGGCAGACCGGGACACCCCCAGCGTGGCAGCCAGCGCGGCAGGGCAGCGATACTCCACCCCCTGCCGCATCACTGGCTTGCATGACCCACCCTTGCACTGGCGTGTGCATGCGACTTGGTCCGTCATCTCACCGATCCTTCACGCAGACGGTCCTGACGGCGATCCCGGTCGTGTCGAAACTGCCCTCGACCACAGACATGGCGTTGCGGCAGGCATCCAAGTTCTGGAACGTGGCGGTCGATGTCGTGAGGCCAAACCCAGTGACTACCATGATGATCAGAATGTATGTTCCCATCTCACACCTCAGTAGAACGGGTTGGGCTTGGGCCGCAGGGATGACGACGCCTTGGTCGTCTCCTCGCACAGCATGTTGTGGTCATAAGACAGCGTGTCGCTCACGGCAGACAGCGCAGCCTCGCATGACGCCAGAGACGGGTAGACAAGGGCAGTCAAGTTGCCGTCGATCATGCCGCCCAGCGCCGTGATCCACATGATGGTCCAGTATTCCATTTCACTTCCTCCTCGCAGCGGTTCCAGACTTGGGCGCATTGGCGACCACGTTCCCCGCCATCATCTCCATCAGCAGGTCTTCGGCGGCGGCCCGGAACTTCTTGGCCGTCACCTCGTTCATCGTGGAGATGGTCATCTCCTCTGCGCGCTTCACATCCACCCGCTTCCGCATCTCGCTGTAGAACTGGACTGCGCCCAGTGCCTGAGACAGGGATGAGAACAAGGGACCGAGATGCTTCCGCGCCTCATGTGTCTTGGCATCTGTCAGCGGCATCCTGTTCCAAGACCACAGCCCACAGCAGTCACTCCGCAGGCCGTACTTGGTGGTGTTCTCGGATGCCACGAACCCACAGCGTGGGCAGGTCGGCACGGGCCGATCCTCAACCTTCATGCGGGCGATGTGTTCGGCGTGTGCCTTCTCACTCCGCAGCAGGTTTACGTTCATCTTGGCGGTCCTCTATCTGGAAAAAGACATCCTTCACCACGGCGTCTGCCTCGAACATCCCGCCATAGACGCCGCGCCTGTTGGCCTCCTGCCGCAGCAGGATCATGCCCTTCGGGCTACCGAAGAACGGGCGCAGCGCCTTGTTGGTCTTGGCCACCCGCAGGAGGGCAGCGATATGTTTGTCCTTCATTTTGGAAAGCATCATCCCCACCCTCCATGCTAAAAGATCATACCGGATCAGAATGATCCTGTACAGACTTATCGAACCGTCGATCATACAGCCCGTCGATGCGAAGGCGTAGGATCAGGAAGTCCTCACGCGACATCAGCGTGTTCTCCAGCGCCTTCATGATGACATGGATCAGCACCCTGTCATCCAGCCCACGGCACAGGCGAACAGCGTCGGCTGCGGTGTGGAACATGGCCATGCCAGACTCCAGCGGAGCCTCAGGCTTCTTGCGTTTGAACAGGTTGAACACGCTTCTTCCTCCCTCTTTTGCCGACAGCGAATGCGATGTCGTATTTCTTCGCCATGAACCACACTGACTGCACCGTCACCTTCAGGTGCGCCGCTGCCTCAGGCATGGTCATGCCGATCCCTGCCAACCACCGATAGTCATCGACGGTCAGCCCTCTGTGTCTTCCCATGACACCCTCCGAATTGTTCGGTTGAACTTGTGGTGACGGGCCGAAGCCCGTCAGTCTTTGATGATGATGCGGACGGTCTCCCCGATGGGTGCCTTATGCCCCGGCCCACCGGACGACACCCACAGCAAGGGGTAGTCCACGCGATCCGGCCAGTCGAACACCTCAAGGTCGGTCAGGTAGACCATCTGGTCGCAGGGGATGTTGTTGTCCTGCACATGCTGGAACACGGGCATCACCAAGGTGCCGCCGCGATCCGTGTAGTTGAAGCGCGTGACCTCATCGCCATGCTCGAACGTGTCGATGTGGTTGATCCGCATCGAACAGTAGATGATGGTGATGGACTGAGGCTGCACCTCCTGAGAGATGGCATTCACCTCGCCAAGGAAGTGCTGCAACTCTTTGTCGGACACAGACCCTGAGGTGTCCACGCCGATCACCCAGTGGCCTGCGCCCTTGTGATCCACCGTGGGCGCGATGATCTTCATCTGGTGGTATGCCTTCCGCTCCGGCTTGCGGAACGTGTAGTCATCCGGCTGATCGCCCACGAAGAACCGCCGCATCTTGTCGCGGTAGTCGATCTGCGCCTCTTCCATGTCGGCCAGCATGCCCTTGACGAAGGCAGGCATCTTGCCGATGGACTTGGCGGCGTTGGCTGCGTTGACCACCTGTTGCGTGATCTCCTGCTCCAGCACCGCCTTCTCATCATCGGTCAGGTCGTCAATGATCAGGCCCCACGCAGGGTCAGCGGGCGGGTCAGGGATCAGGTCATAGACCTTCTCGGCCATCATCCCGGCGTATTGCTTGTCGAACAGACCATCCTGCGGCAGTTCGAAGCCCTCTTGCAGGACGATGTTGTTGATGACGTAGTCGGTGGCGTAGTTCCACTTCTTTGGCTCACGCGCATGGCGACGGACCATGTGGCTCAGTGCCTTGTGTGCCAGTTCGTGAACCACCACACCCAGCACCTCTGCCTCGGTGTGCTTGTCCACGAAGGCGCGGTTCCACCTGATCCAACGACCGTTCGTACACATGGTCGGCTGGTCGTTGTCTTCGATGAACTCAGTGGCCATCGCCAGCGAACCCCAGAAGGGCTGCTGCAACAGCAGGCGGGTCTTGCCTCTGCTGATCTTCAGTTGCGCGTCCATGACGCACCTCCCTGCATGATGATGAAGGCGGGCATTGCTGCCCGCCGTGTTGATCAGAGGATCAGCGCCTTGCCATCCGTCAGCACCCACTGCCGCACCGCATTGGACTTCTTCAGTTCCGGGTCGCGGTTGATGGCATCCTTCATGATGAAGGCAGAGAACTCCTGCTGCGGCAGGCGCTTCATGTAGGTGATGATGTTGCCTGCGTTGGTGTCGTTCATGCGCTTGGACAGCGCCGCGCAGACAGCATGCAGGATGGACAGGTTGTTCGGGATTTCACCGCGACCGGGGGCGGCGATGATGCCGTCGATGTCGGGCATCTGCGAGGTGACCTTCAGGTAGACCTGAAAGTCAGCCGACGCCTCGGTCCCGACCTGTCCTGCGATGGCGTAGGACATGCACAGGGGATCGACCTTGAACTTCCGCAGGATGGTGCTGACACGATCCCATGAGCGGGGCGACGGGCATGCCGTCTGGTCCCGGTCGAACTTGTGCAGGTATTCGGGACGCGCCCGCAGGTAGCCGCACACCCGCTCATCGCCGCCGTTGCGCTGGAGGTAGGCGACCACATCCTCCAGATCGGCCTCGACCGGGAGGAACATCAGGCGGTCACGCAGATGGGTGGGGATGGCAGAGGTGCCAGCCTTGTCCGACAGGCGGTTGCCTGCTGCGGTCAGCGCCACGTTGTCGGGCAGTTGGCGCTTGCCGATGCGCCGCTCGTTGGTCAACTGGGCGAAGATGTTCTGCACGGCGGTCGTGGACTGCGGAAGTTCGTCCAGCACGATCAGCGTCGGCTTGGAGCCATCCGGCCACCAGTCGGGCTTGCTGCGCTTCATCTCATCGCTGCCTTCGACGGGCAGCGCCCAGCCTGCCAGTTCGGCGGGGTCATACTGCGACCCGATCAGGGTGATGATGTCCAGCCCAAGGCGACGGGCGACGTAGGCGTTGCCTTCGGTCTTGCCCAGCCCCGGTGCGCCCTCCCAGTATGGGACGATCATGTCAGCCGCCCGCCCCGATCCGGTGGCGAGGGCATCACGCTGTGCCTGCACAGCGTCGGCGGGGATCTGGATAGCCTGCGAGATTTTCATGGTCTGTTTCTCCTCTGACCTGTGAAAAAAAGTTCAGTAGAACTCTTCGATGATGATCGCGACAAGCGCGACCGCACCGAGGAATACGAAGGGGATGATGAGTGAAGACATGTTCAGTTCCTCACTGCCAGTTGCGTCATGAGGCCAGCCTCAGACAGCCTCACCATCGCCACGGCCATGCGCCCGCCATCGGTCGGGAACCGCAGCACCAGCCACCGCGCATCGTTCACGTTGGCGGTCGGGATCATGTCGCTGTCCAGCCCGCACAGCATCGCTGGACCGCCGTCACAGGTCACCTTCTCGGTGGCCTGCATCGCCATCTTGGCCAGCGCCGCAGCCTCGCCAGCCCTCATCTTTTCGAACGGAAGTTTCATGCCTCTGTTGCTCCCAGTGCTTTGTGGACCTGACGCTCGGTCAGGTAGTCGATCAGGCGAACGCTGCCGCCATTGGGGTGGTAGATGCTGGTCAATTCGTCACTCAGCGCCTGCGTCAAGGACAGCGCCTTGTCTTCAGGCAGATCGAACAGAGTGAAGTCCAGCGCGGTGCCAGAACGCGACACGATCAGGGTGACCGCATGGTTGTTTCCGGGGTTGTAGGTTGAGACCCTGACGTTTGTAACGTCATGGATCATGCTGGTGATGGTCACGTTTCTCTCCTCTCAAATGCCAAAGCCCCGCAGGATGCAGGGAAGTTCGGTTGAACTTTTGGCGCATGGGATGGGGGCCGGATGATCCAGCCCCACACCGATGCGTCAGTTGATTGTGGCCTTGATTGCCTGCTCGAATGCCTCTTTCCGCCGCAGGATGTCCGCTGCGACCTTCCGGCTCTGTTCGCTCATCATTGCCTCAAGCGTCACTGGGCCGATGCCCTCGCCGCTGCCGATGGTGAACTTGTCGCCCGCGATGATGGCCCGAAGCATGACCTCCGCGCCGATCTTCCGCATGACGTTTGCAGCCCGACCGTTGTCCCCGGACCCCCGCCAAGCGTCCAGAACCGCAGCCTCTGTGTTGAAGTCTGGCGGCTGGGTCATGAGGTCTTGCAACAGTTCCGCATGACGCAGGGCGCTGCGTAGTTGATGGACCATGCTGTGCAGGCTGTCCTTTATCGCCTCTTGCCGCGATGTTTTCGGGCGTCGTGCCATTCCATTCTCCCGTCAGTTGGTGGCGGGCATTGCTGCCCGCCGCGCCGATCAAAGGCTGTTGAAGACCTCGTTTGCGAGGTCATTCGCCCGCTTTTCGTCAGCCTCAGCCTGCGCTGCGGCGTCCGATGCTGCGACCCGTGCGGCCTTCAGTTCGCGCAGGTGATCCTCGAAGCGGTCCCAGTCGTCTTGTTCGAACTTGGACGGCTTGAACACGCCCTGCACCCGCTGCCCGCTCTCATCCTTGCGGCTGGTAAACTTGCCGACCAGAGTCTCGGCCATCACGCGCATGGGGTCTTTCTCATCCTCGCCCGACACCCGCTTGGCCAGCTTGTTCTCGCTGTCGATATTCTCGGCCAGCAGGATGTCCTTGACCAGCGACGGGGTGGCCTGCGTCGGGATTTCCAGCACCCGGATCGCACCGACCGAGTTCTCAAGGTAGCGTTTGGCGGTCGCCTCCTTGACGCCTGCGTCCTGCAACAGGCCATTGTATACCTGCTTGGACACGGCGCGGGGCAGGTTGCCCTTGACCAGCTTGACGCCCGACAGGGACGCGATCAGCAGGCTGTAGGCCCCGATCTTCTGGTCGTTCGCGCTGGCCACGCTGACCTTGGCCTCGCCCTTGTGGCCTTCGATGGCCTTCTCGGCGGTGGCGATGCCTGCGAACACGGTGTGGTCGATGACGTTTGACGGTGCGTTCATGGTGGTCTCTCCTCGTTTTGGGGTCACTTGTTTCTGCTGCGGCCCGAAGCATGCGGCGACAGCCTGCGGCTGTCAGCGGATGTCACGGATAACATAAGGCCGGGGGCCGCGCCATAGTTCCGGCACGGCCCGCTGTTGAACGCCTCACGCTGGCATGGATGGCAGGGAAACGGGCTGCTTGATGCCGTAGGTGGCAAGGTCTGCGTCCCGCAGTTGGATGATCTTCTTGGTCATAGCTTATCCTCTGATGTTGGGGTTGATGTCAGACTGACCAGAACTTACGCAGCGCGGCGTGGGCTGCGATCAGGTCGCCGCCTTCGATGCCTTGCAGAACGTCGTCCAGTGCCTCGGCGCGGGCATTCCAGACTTCGATGGATACGTCTTCGTCTTCCTCATCGGCAGACAGGCATTCGCCTGCGAACTCCAGCGCCTCGCAAAGTTCTTTCTCGGTGGGGCGTTCTGCCCTCAGGACGCGCAGGGTGTGTTCGTCCTGCACATGGTCAAAGTTCATGCTGTTCTCTCCTCTGCTGCATGTATCAGCGGCACCGCAGCGCCGCTGTTAGACGCATCAGTCGCAGGATGACGACTCGGTGACCTGCACAAGCCACTTGTCGCCACGCTGCCAGACCAAGAACGAGGGGTCATATCCCCACGCCTTGATCCGGTAGTCAGCCACCCATTCGGTGGCTGCTGCCTCGCTGTCGAACTCGCGTTCAAACCGTTCCGTTGCCATCACCATTCCCCCGCTGCGCGGCATTCGCTGCGCTGTTCATCCAGTATCCCGACCGTCCGCTTGCAGCGGGCGATGGCCTGCCGCTCGTTGGTCGCCCCGGCGATGGCCCGCCCGATGTCGCTGTCATCCCAGCACTCGACCAGATAATCCCAGCCGTCCAAGCAATAGTTTGCCTCGGCGTGGCGGCGAACCGCCTTGATCAATTCCTGTTCCGTCATGTTGTCCTCCTCTGGCACATGGGATGCCAGCCCGTCCGGGCTGGTCACCGATGTGTCACCGTTCAGCGATAGATGAACAGCACCGTCGCGGAGCCGTGGGGCCGCAACTCGATCATGTCCCCGTGGCTGAAACGCTGGCAGCGAACGCCCGTCAGCCCGACGCTGGCCTTCACTTTCTTGACGATCAGGTTGTCCGGGGTGCCGGGGCTGTCCTGAAACTCGCCGCGCTTCACCCAGCAATAGTTCGCTTCGCCTGCGAACGTATCCGTGTATTCGTAGGACACAACGATGGGGTCATTCTGGTGGTGGTCGATCATGGCGTTTCTCCTCTGGCACATGTGAAGACAGCACCGCATGGGTGCTGCCGTCCGATATGTCAGGCGGGCTTGAAGCCCAGCATGTCGCGTGGGTCGATGGGTCCGTCGATCCACTGGCCGTTGACGCATTCGCGCATCATGGCTGCGTGCTTCTTCTGGTAGAACCGCACTTGCAGCCCCAACATCTGGGCGATGCCGTTCAACCGCTCTCGCGTCGTCGGGGTGTTCCAGTCTGACATCGTCAGCATGATGAACCCGTCATCCCGGCGCTGTGCAATCATGTTGCCGTGCAGCCAGACGCTCTTGCCGTCCGTGTGGGTCCGTGCGCCCTTGGCGGGCTTGCCCGCCTTGAACGCTGCCGCGATCTTTGCCGTTTCTTTCCGCATGTCCGTCTCTCCTCTTGCTGGCACATGGGATGGACGCCCCGCAGGGCGTCACACCGATGGGTCAGGCTGCCATCTTGATGCCCTTGCGGGCGGCTTTGGTCAGTTCGACCGTGACGTCGAACAGTTCACGCTGATCCTTCGTCATGAAGATCATGTGGCCCAAGCCGACATGCAGCGGGTTGCAGACGTATTTGACCGCCTGCCAGTAGGCTGCGGCGTCCGTCTGCATGGGCGGGCATTGCGCCTTCAGGTGGCCCTTGTTCGGCCCCTTGGAACAATGGGCGATGATCATGGCGGCTTCGATACGCGAACGCATTTCAGGTGACATTCTGGTTTCTCCCTTTGAATTGAACCACCAAGGCACCCGACAGGGCCGGATGCCTGAATTGTTCAATTGTTCTTTTCCTCGCTTTCCCTTCGCTAAGGCCGCACCGTGGGTTCCGGGGGATCACGGGTGTGGATGCCGTGACTGCCCGGACGGTGACGCGCCGCCGCTACTAAGGATTGTTCGGACCCGTTACTGCGGGTTCTACCTCTGCCCTATCCGTGGGCTTATGGCGCGGGGGGATTGGCATCGCTGCCCTATGTCTCGGTCCGGTCCCGTTCCGGCTGTCACTCTGTCGGTCCGTTCCTGTGGCGGGTGGGGCTGGAAAGCGCGGCCCGCTTCGGAAGAACTCAGTTACTCGGCACACCCCCCTTGTGGCAAATCATCAGACTGTCTGTCAATACACCTTGAAGGGCAAATAAGTCTGAGATGGCCACTTTTCGTCCGAGATGATGCTTTTAGTGTCTTTTATGTCACACATTGCCAGCAACTAGAAGACGAGTGCCATTTCTGAGCTGGTCAAAACACCCCCCAAAATGGGGTGATTCGCGGGGGTTAAACCGTTGAAATCAAAGGGCGTTCAACCGAATGGCCGAGCCGCAGGCACTTTCCCGTATTGGATGAGTGCCGCACAACCGCTGGCCAACTGAACCTGTTTTGCCTACCTCTGAATCCCGGATCAGCCTTTGGGATCAAGGGCTTAGTCGAAATCGACTTTCAAGCTGGCGCGACGTTTTGGGCCGGATCGCGCCCGGAACCGAGGCGCAGCCGACGCCCCCCGGCAATTAGTGCAATGGCACTTTCCCGGTGGTATCCTGCCTACAGATCACAGGCACCGCTGCCTGCACCAAGAGGATCAGAACCCATGACTGAAGAGACCCAGACCGAACCCGTCGCCCTGCCCACCGATAGCGTCCCGGCTGCTGGTGCCGGATCACTGACGGCATCCCCGGTTGATGACAGCTTGAAGGCTGATCCTGCCATCAAGGCGACCGCGCCCGATCCTGTCCCCGCCTCGCGCCCGATCCGAGCGAAGCGACACCTCGCGCTTGTCACAGGTGAAGGAGACACAGAGGCAGCACCAACACCCAAGAGGTCAGCACCTGATACCGATACAGGACTGACCGACAAGCAAACCCGATTCTGCGATGGTGTGGAATCCGGGTTGTCGCTGTCCGATTCCTACCGTGCAGCCTATGACACCTCCGGCATGTCGCCCAAGACGGTGCATGAAGAGGCTTGCCGCCTCATGGCCAACCCCAAGATCACCACAAGACTGCAAGAGATCAGCAGGGAAAAAGAAGCACAACGGCGCATGCTGACCGCCTCCGACGCTGCCGCCGCCGTTGAAACGTTCCGGGTGATGATGACCACCGCCAAGACCGAAGCCGGCAGGGTCCGGGCCGCTGAATTGCTGGCCAAGGCCGCTGGCCTATTCGTGGAAAAGGTGG
>VFSW01003414.1_pt1 | contig 23840 bp, 37 predicted proteins | sample 5358111 | NCBI WGS metagenome assembly VFSW01 (sample SAMN11554181, study PRJNA540505) | mine drainage metagenome | isolation source: sediment from site ElyBrook_90M | place: USA: Ely Copper Mine, Vershire, VT | collected 2017
ACTGGCTGAATTATTAAATATTTATATAATAAATATTAAACAATATACAAGTAATACATGGTATATTGCGTTTGATGTAGGCAGTAAAATATAAAAAGGAATAAATTATGTTTTCAGATTATGGTCAAACACAAAATTATCAATATATTACAACTGTTCAATTTATTCCAAAAACAGGAATATTATCTAATCTATTTGGTTCTAGATTTACTTCATATGAGAAGTCTCAATTAGATTGGTGGATGCGCACGGGCGGCTCTGGGGTATTTGATGTGTTATCGGTCAATGAGTCTTCAAATGATCCTCATATATTAATATATACTATTGGTTCAAATAACCAACAATTAGCTGATTCTGCAATTGAACGTATAAAACCAAATGCAATAAAATATGCTGACATTATATATAATACAAAAATAGCAACTAGAGAGGCTCTGCAAACAGTTGCTAATGCAACATCAGATATTATTGTATCCACTGGTCAAACATTAATTGCCCCAATAATTAAATCTTTTGCGCCATATATTATAGGTGGTCTTATACTTATTGGCGGAGCATTATATGTTTATAGTCAAATACAATATTCTGGATTAGCGCGCGCAATAAGGAGAAAATAACTATGATACAAAATTTTGGTCCAAATCCGACTTTAATTGATGAATTAGACGGAAAAATAAGACAACGCGTGGGAGATTTTTTGCAATTAAAATCATCACTTATTGAATTATCTTATTCATCTGATTCTAATATCGCTCAACGTGCTACACAATTACTTACTGAACAAAAAAGGCTTGAGTCAGAGTTATCATGGTCAACAGATCAGATTGATAAAATTAAAGCTGGCCAAATAAGTCTGATGTCATTTGATAGCATTAGGATAGGTATTCGTATTAGTCGATTTGTAAATGATATGGAATCTCAAATACGAAATGTGCATCAACTTCAAGATCAATCACACGGCATTCCAATTAAACAGCATTCAAATATGCCTTGGAGTTATATTTTCTTAGGCACTGGCGCTGTAGTTTTAATTAGTAGTATAATATTGAAAAAAAAATAATTTATGTATATTCTAAAAATCAGTATATATGAGGAAGCGACTAATTATAAGTATCCTGTTGTTGAACATCGTTTTACAGGTAAGACACAGGAAGAAGCTTTGGGATATTTTAAAGCTCATTTAAAGACTGATAGTTTTTTATCTGATATTTATTATACAGGAAAATGGAATAATGTAATTGGTCGTTATACAATAGAAATGGGGAGTTTTTAATATGTTTTCTTATAATGAAGATGTCACTGAAAGTGATATTCAACAAATGCACGCTATAGATCAATATCAAGCCCCTGTTATAAATACAATAAAAACAACCCCGACAAAGATATTTTTCCCATTATTAATTATAACCGGAATATCAATTCTGGGTTTACGTTGGTTATTAAAATGACACGACATGAACAATATAAAAAAGAGTTTTTTAAACAGTTATTTGCTGACCTTGAAGAGGAATATTATGCCGGCAATATAAGTCTTAAATATGTAAAACGTATATTATCGCATTATGGTTTAGATGTAAAAAAATTATCAACAAAAGTTCCTACGTTAGCTCATCGTGGGGTTTTTAAAAAAGAGCCACGACATCATAATAAAAATCCGCAATATTCTAATAATGGATTAGTTAAAATATATGATAAAGTACAGGCTATAGAAGCCCAACGTCACAATGAATCAATTTGGCCAAGTGAGGACTTTAGGCATGATTTTAAAAGTAAATCACATGGAGAAATATATGGCGTACCGTTAGATGGTATTCTTCAATTATCAAATGGTATTCAAATAAAAGTTTATAAAGGATCTTTATTAATTCAATCTAAAAATGGCAAAAAATTATTTGATTGGTTTAAATATGATTCAAATGTAGATGGTAGTATTAATAAATAATAATTTTTTATTGTACTTTTAGAAAGGAGAGTGATATAATATTAATTGGAATATATTTTTTTAAAAGTGAATTGTACAATTGAAAAGTACAATTAATTATTAATATAAGGAGAAACAATATGATAGTTAATGAACCATTTTTAATCAATCCGCCTAAAAAGAAAAGACGGGTAAAAAAATTATTTGGAAGGGGTGGCGGTGGCGATAGTATTGGCAGTTTAGGTAAAATGCACCGCCCTCTTGTTTTTGGTCCTCCATCGGGACCATGGAGGCGCTCGCATAGATCAAAACGGAGATTGGCAAAATTAATTAACCCTATTGGGGAGTCACTTATGATTGCGGGAGCAAATCCGCATCGCAGGAAACATCGAAATAAAAAAAGAAGTCATTCCAAAACGATGCCCCATCTTTTTGGAAGAATGCCCAATCCATTTAGCAGACATCGTTCAAAAAGACGTAGATATAATCCAATGGCAGGTGTTCTTCAACCCATTAATAAAATGATTGGTTATAATTTGCCTTCTCTTGGGAATCTGGTTGGAGCCGGTACAGGTGTTATTTTAACAGCGGCAACACCTAGATTAGCAGGTATGGCAGATACACCATGGAAGAAATATGGGGTTGAACTTGCAACAGTACTTGGTGGCGGATTTGTTTTTAATATGATCCCCTCTAAAGTAAAAGTATTAAAAGGATTTACAACTGGTTATATCTATGGCGGTTTTGCATGGATTGTTGCTGAATTGGCACGTCAGTATGTACTTCCTCATATCCCTGGTATGTCAAGTTTTCAAGGAGTTGATAATTATACTCCTAGTCTTCCGGCATTTGGTCCTGGATATCATGGTTATGAAGGTGAATTGGCATATGAGCCACTTCAAGGTGATATGGGTGCCATGCCATTGAATGATGCAGGTCTCGGCGAATCTGGCTTTGGGGCTTTTCCTGAATTAGATGGTGGATATGAAACATCAACTCCATTTATTCCTGCGGAAGGTGCCACAGCTTATGGATATTAGTTTATAATATTGTTGTCACATATCAACTGGTCAAGTTGATCCTATCTAGTGCCCATAGTGGCCTTACATTCATCCGGGTTGGATGATACCTCGATAAAATATCGACGACACTCCTATAGGAGTAATATAATATGCGTTACGGTTATGGTCAAGTACCGGTAGCTAGGATGGCTCCGGCAATTAGAGCACCTTTTGCTGTTGCGGCAGGGCGGGATCCTCTTAATGCGCAACAATTTAGAACACAGCGCGCGAATCAGCCTGAAGATTATTGGCAGCCACTCTAAAAATACATGGAGCATAGTCAGGTAACTGATTATGAAAACCCTGAATAACGGGGGAAGCCTGAGATGGTTATCCCGTAGCATAGCCCATAAACATAAACATAAATATGGGAGGGCTCTAACGAGTACCAAGGGGCATCTGGAAACAGATGATGGTGTATTCTGAACTCCAATCTAAATGAAGTTGGAGAGTTTGGCAGAAATGACCAAACTACTTACTTAATGTAAGTGATAACAGAATGATGACAGATCTAATATTGCGACGGCGATTCCCACGCAGACATCCTTTTTTGCTTTGCCAAAGGGTCAGTCAGCCTCTTTGATTACAAATGCAAATGCTGCGGCGTCTAAAGTAAAAACATATCGTGACACTAACATGGATAGTGCGGCTGTTGCGACAACCAAGCTATTTAAAGTTGTTGGTATGTCTATTGGTTTTGTTCATGGTTTGCTCACGGCATCGACAAATGAAGCTGATCGTGCAATTGTGCTTAATGCCGGATATCTTCAATTTAGAATTGTTGATAAAGACATTCTGTATTTGCCTTTAAAAGCAGTTCCTTTGATGGACCCAACAGTTGCAATATCAACAACTGCAAATGCGACAAGCATTTATTCAACTGGCGCTGGCGGTGGACCAAGTATTCCAATGTTGAAGCTTGCAATTCCGGTAACAATTAACCCGTTCGAAAATTTCTTGTTTAATTTCAATTTCGATGCGGCCCCGGTATTGTCAAACACATTGGATGTGTATGTATTTCTTCATGCTTATATGCGAAGACCTGGATAATAAGGAATCGTATATAAATATTGTGTGCATCATTATTATTATTATTATATAATTTTAATGATGCACATATTTACTAACATGAATATAAATATTTAAAAGGAGCTTAGCATGTCATTAATTTTAGTCACAACATCAATTTCGGTGACAGTAGGAGCGACCACGACCGTGACACATGGTCTTAGTCTGGCTCCGAACTGGACATCATTATTGATGAGATCAAACTCAACAACTGCTCAAGTTTATGTCATTGCTAGTACTACACAATTTGTGTATCTTTATGGCACTGGCGGTATTGCAGGTGCCGTTGCTGTTGTTGATTGCAAGATTGAAGCATTTCACAGTATTATCACATAATAAGAGGTGTAGGTCCGCCTGTCCCATTCCCATGAGATTCTTGCTGTGCGGCCAGTTGAGAGTCTCTGGGACAGGTTTATTTTATATAATAAGAAAGAAATAATTATGGGCTGGTCAAAAAAAATTGTCGGCACAATAGGTGAGATTACGGCAAATATTCATGGAGATACTTATCTTCCCATAACAATTAAACAAGCATGTGATAAAATTTTAGAGGGTATAGTTACAGCCGAACGTACAATAATTATTTTTGAAACAAATGGCCATATTCATAAGTATAAACAAGCTGATGAGAGTATTGAAAGTTCTGGCGGCAGTTCTGTTGAAATAAAATTTCATGTCACATCGAGAGCATGAATATGAGTTATGATAAGTTTGGTGTTGGTAGAACATGGATTGATTTTGAAGCCCCTTGAGAAGAACAACTTATGAGTCTTCAGATATAGTGATTTAAAAAATAATTTTCGTGTTTATAAAAAAGGTATTAAACATTTAGAAAATATTTTAAAAACCATAGCATCTGATTATGGGATAAGATGTTAGAAACACAAACACAAAAACTGATCGCACTAGATTTAGGCGCAGGTCATATACCAGTCACATTAAATGGTTATGATGTCATATCAGTTGACGTGCGTCAAGATATGAATCCCATGATTTGCTGCGATTTGCATAAACTTCCATTTGATGATAATAGTGTTGATATGATTTATAGCAGCCATACACTGGAACATTTTGCTTTTAGTGCGATTTTTGACATTTTCACTGAATGGCTGCGCCCTTTAAAAGTTAATGGCCGGATTATATTACGCCTTCCTGATATTACTTATGCTGTTAAGAAAATATTATCTGGTGATTATGATATTATTGCTCAAGCCGTATTATATGGTCAACAAGACTATAGTTTAAATTATCATAAATGTGGATTTACTCCAAAATTTCTTGCTACATTCATTAAGCAGTTTCCAGTCACTGGTAAAATAACAACGCCGCCTGAATATGTGCACGATATTCTCTTTGAAGGAATAAAATTAAATGACTCAAAAAGAAATACATAATCACCTTAAAATTGTTGATAAGCATGTTAAAGAAGCTATGTATGTTTTAATAAAAATTAATGCAATTTTGATAAATGGGGATAAAAAAAAGTATATTAAAGAATTAATACAAGCGCTGTCAGCTGTTAAGTATGATATTGATCAAATTTTAGAATAACATTAAATAAGAAAGGGCCAAAATATGAACGCCGCAAACGTTACAAAATCAAAAATGAAAAATAAAGTTTTAATAATCATGCCCGTCTATAATCAGCTTGAATTTACTCGACAAGCTTTAGATTCACTATATGAACATACTGATCTAAATGCCTTTGAGTTATTAATTATTAATAATAATTCATCTGATGGTACAAAAGAATTTTTGGATAATTTTAGTTCGTCTATTCATATCATTCATAATGATCAAAATATGGGATGGACTGGTTCTTTAAATAATGTATTTGATTCAATATTAACAACAAATAAAAATCAATTATATGGTGATTGTAATTATATTTTACTCGCAAACAACGACATTCTTTTAGAGGCCCGCTGGTTGCCTAAAATGCTCAAGCGCTTTGATGCAGATGAAAAAGTAGGAATCGTTGGCCCTACATCAGATTTTGTTGCTGGACTTCAAACAATTTCAGCGGACATGGCTGGTCTTAAAACTGAATATGTAAAGCTCTTAGTTGGATTTTTCTTTATGATGCGTCGAGAAGTTTTAGAACAAGTTGGTAAGTTTGATGAGGAAACATTTTCTTGTATGGGCGGGGGAGAAGAATTTGATTTTTGCATACGTGCCCAAAAATTGGGATGGCAATGTGTAATTGCGCGCGATGTTTTCATTAAACATTTCGGTTCAAAAACATTATCTGGAATTGCAGGAGGTGGCCCAGGATCAGACGCATATAATAAATATTGTGAAGATAAAGATAATAAGCTTATCGCTAAATGGGGTGTAGGAGCTTTAACGGTTAAAACAACTGAGCGTCTTAAAGTTATGCTTTGTATTCCACTTCATACTAATTACTCAGGTCATAAGTCATTTTGGATATCTTTACTTATGATGGCGAAGCCTGGACGATGGGAAGTTATTGAATGTACACGCGCAATGGTCGCGGATGCCCGTAATCTCATGGTTCAAAAGGCTTTAGAGCTTGGCTGCACTCATGTATTATTTACGGATGATGATCATATCTTGCCGCCTGATGCGGGCCTGCGTTTACTTGAGCATGATGTTGATATTGTTGGCGCATTAGCATTTCAACGTAAAAAACCGTATAGTCCTTGTATTTATAATGCTGTAAAAGATGAATTGACCGGTGATATTGGTTTAACGCCAGTTGAACTCATTAAACAAGGTTTACAAGAAGTAACTGCAATTGGATTTTCATTTGTACTTATTAAAGTGCAGGTTTTACAAAAACTGGAATTTCCTTGGTTTGTTTATGGTGATAAATCCTTAGGTATTCATACTAAACTCGGCGGTATTGGCGAAGATTTATCATTCTGTATTCGTGCAGGAAACGTTGGTTATAAAGTTTTTTGCGATACTGATCTTATAGTGCCACATATTGCAGAACCATTATTAGTGGATGATCAAATATATATTAATCATAAAATAGTTCAAGAATCAAATGATATAATCATAGTATAAATATAAATAGTTACATAAATATTAATCCTTAAAATCCTGGCAATGGATAGGAGTAAAAAAATGAATTTTGGTCGTCGTATTAACGCAACACCTGCACAAATATCTAAACAAATTTTACCACAACAAAATGAAGATGAAAAATTTTATCGTGAATTTTATATTTATTCTACGAGTTTTTTGACTCTTCCCGCGGGAACCCCTGGGGCGAATAACTCATTTACACCTAATGAAATTCATATAGATTCAGATTCAGCATTTGAATTTATAAAAACAATTCATCGTGTCACAATTTCAGCAACACCTGCGACAAATATTATTGCGCCTGCTAATCAATTTCGTTTAAAATATATTGATGATGCTGCAGGTCGTAATTTAATGAAAGCCTCTGAATATGGTACGACAATATCTAGCACTGCGACAGCTCTGACCCTTCCAAATGGAGCAATTATTGATAATGCATTTATGCCATTTATCTGGCCCCGTCCATATGTCATCGGGGCTTCAACAACACTATCTGTTCTAGCTGCGGATGATTCCGGTATCGCATATAATTTATATCTTTCATTCCATGGAAATAAAGTACGGCCTGGAATTGCCCCATGGAAAAGAAAAAAATATAAATCATTTATGCCATATGTATATCCAATTGCCAATGTTTCAAATACATCAAATCCAATAGCGGGGACGCTCATTGTTGCCGCAAATAACACAGTCTCTTCACCTATTGCGACTGACATTGATAGTGACTTTTTAGTATTAAAGATCACTGGACGTCGAACTGGTGGTGCTTTAGTTACAATTAAAGATGGAAATGACCGTCAATGGATGGATTCACCCATGCACATTGATAATCTAATTGGTAATGGTGCATTTCCAAATATTCTCCCCGCGCCTCGTTTTATTGAGAGGGGTTCTGTTATTAGTGCAATGATTCAAGATATTTCTAATGTGTCTAATACAATTGAGATGCAATTTATTGGCCTCAAACTTTATGAATAAAGGATAGAAATGGCCAGATCTTATGAAAAAGAACGTCAAGTTTATTTGATACAACAACTTGAACAAACATTACTTAACAGTCTGGCAGACTCTATTATAGATATTGTTGATGATCATGTAAGAGATAGCCTAGATATGGGTTTAGCAAAAAAAAGTGATTAAACAAGTTTTAAAAATGTTTATTGGTCATAATATTAGATTAAAATAGTTTCTCATGGTCACGATATTAAGTTAAAATAAGGATATTTATAAATGCGATTAGATCAAACATCAGATTACATAAAAAGAAGAAAATATATTCCGCCCGATATTGCCGCTAAACGATATCAATCTGGTCCTGTAAGTATTATTTCCGGGGGCGGTAACGTTATTCCACTTATTCAACCAGGGACTATATTATCACCCGCTCAACCAGGTATTTTAGAACAATCCCAATTTGAAAAAGATCGCCAGGCATATTTAAAAGAAATGGCATATGATCTTGATGTTTTGCGTCAAATTAATGTGATTGGTCAATCAATTATTCCACGTGTTGTATCAGTTATAAATAAACCTGTTCAATTATTTAAGGCAACAGATCCTAAAGGGCTTATTATTTTAAATCCATCTGCATCAGCAGGATTGACTACGACTGGTACATTACTTACATCAGCTGCATATGCTGCATTAGCGACTGGAAATACCCAGAGCACTCCCATTGGAGTATCAAATTTTGATCATATGAGTTTATTTCTTAATATCACAGTTGCAGGCGGTGGAACTGTTCGTATTGATACATTAACACAAAATCCTTTGACTCTTGGGTGGGCTATCGCAAATAATGATATATTTGGTGTTCCATCTGTAACAGGAGAATATTATGCAAATATTGGAAATTTAGGTATTGATACGAATTTTGCGATAAAATATACAATTGGCGCTGGAGGTGGTGTAACGTTTTCTTTATCATACTCTTTAAAGGATGGCCTTCCAGGTTCTTCATCTGGTATATTAAGAACAATTTATATTGGCCCTAATGGTGTAAATACGACAGCTGGTTTTGATTTATTAGAAGGTCAAACGCGCACATTCTTTTTTAATAAAAATGCTGAACTTTGGGGTATATCAGGAATAGCCACGGGAGTAAATATAAAACTTTTAGAAATGTCATAATACATAATATAAAAATATATGTTATGAATATTATTGAACAAATAATTATAATTATAATTTTATATGCTTTTGGCATATGGATTATAAAGACAATGTAATAAGAGTTTTATATGATTATAAATTTTTCTGATGCATTTAAAATAATGATTTCTCCTCAATTTGAGGGAATACGATTTTCTCATATTGATGGAGATTTTGGTGGTGATACTAAATTTGGTATCACACAAAAAACATATAATCAGGATTGTATTGAACAGCATATTGTATCAAAATCAGTTGCATTATTAACTGAGAATGAGGCATCTGATATTTATTATCGTAAATATTGGTTATTATCTGGATGCGATAAAATAATAGGGGTATCAAAAAATAATTTATCTTTAATTCATTTTAATATGAGTATAGAAAGATCTCCTATCGTAGCTGTAAAAATGCTTCAATTATTAGTTAATATTAATCCACCAACTGGATTTTTTGGTTCTATAACATTAAATGCTATAACAATTGTAGATGAGATCTCATTAATATATAATTATTTAGAAGTTATGAAAAATCATTTTCTTAGTGAGGTTGCTAAAATACCTAATCAATATAAATTTGAAAGAGGCTGGTTTAATAGATTAAATGCATTATCAAGTATTGTTAATAGTACATGGCGCTGCAATATTAATGGAGGAATATAAAAATGGCATTTACATATTATGGATTTGACCAGATAATCAGTGTTAAAAGAACACCTGAACAAATTAAAGCAGATATTACTAAGACTCAACAAACACTTAAAGCACTTCAAGATCAAAAGACTAAAGCGCAACAAGCTCAAGCTGATTTGATGTCTAAGCTTAAAATTGTCCAATCTAAAATTGCTCAAATTAAAGCAAAAGGAAGATAAACATGTTAGCTGAATTTGGAACACCGTATAATCAACAATGGGATCCTAGATATCAAGCTGCACGCACAGCGCAATTACAACAAATGGCAATTAAGACTAAACTTAATGCATTTCAAAATGCTTATCCATCTGCATATGATACATGGTTAAAAATAAGTCAATTTTTAGCGGGTCAATACACTACGCCACCTGTTGATCAAGCGCATATTAATGAATTATTATCTCAAGCTTCAGATATACAAAATATAACAGGTAATTATACAGCAACAACAGTATCAGCGATTAATAATCTTATTAATCAATATTTGATTGCAATTGCTCCATTTGCAGTACAACAGCAGCAAGCTGATATTCAAGCTGCATTATCTGCGCAAAATGATTTATTAAATTCAATTGCAGCTAAACAGGCCGATATTGATTTATTAAATGGACAGATGGCAGATGCCATGTCTCAACTTGCAACATTAACATCTGAACTCACAGATGTCCAAACTGCAATTCAAACACAGGCAGCAGCTCAACCTGTTCAGTCAGCTCAAATTATATCTCCATCTGTTGGCCCATCTCCATCAGATATAACATTAGCACCGCCAACATCTTCAGCACCAATATCATATATTACAAGTAGTGGAGGGGGTCCTGTAGTTTCTCCCGCTGAAGTTATGGCATCTGATCTTAATCAACAATCTACTGATTTATCAAATCAATTATCTGATGTTCAGCAATATTCTGCGAGCCTTGACCCATTTATGACTGATATGGCTACCCAGACTAATTTACTTAATTCTGAATTAAGCACAACAAATCAAATTGATGCTAATTCATCTCAAATAACTAGCTATGATCAACAATATAATGATCAAATGGCGTATCTTGATCAGCTTAGGAATGAATTGTCCTCTGCCCCATCATATACTCCATCATCAACATCATCAAATCAATTTGCTCCAACATCAGTTATTAATGAGACTTATAATCAATCATTACAAATGCAAACTCCGCAAGATTATTCACAACAGAATCAATCACAACTTATTTATGTTGAAGATGATCAAAATGGTAATCCTATTTATGCTGATTCAATGAATAATTATTATGATCAAAACGGATATCCACTAGATCAATCAGGATTAATACAAACATCAACGGATCAATCACAGCAGCCACAGTTAACTGAAGCAGGTACAGATGATAATGGTAATCCTGTTTATGTTGATCAATATCAAAATTATTATGATCAAAATGGGAATTCAATTTCATCTGAACAATCGAGTGTGGCATATTCAGGATTTGGAGAATTTGAAAAAATAAATAATATGCAAAGAGTGCCTGGAATTGAGTTTTCAAAGATTCCTTCTGCAATGTATGAGCCTGTAATGGAATATATACACGGGCCAAAAAATAATTATGTGGGTCCATTACTTCCCATATATGATCGTTTGCATATGGTTAAACCCCCATATAATCCTGCTGATTTATTTGGTGAAGAGCAAAGCCATAATAATCCTCAATATATTCCAAGCAGTGTTCCATCACGATTTATGGATAGTGGTGCTTATCCTGTTCGTATGGATTATGATTTATGTAATGCCATACCCATAAGAAGTTCATTTGGTCAAACAAAAACAAATGAGTATTTTTTAAATGTGACTATAAAAAATTTGCAGAATGCTGAGAATACATTTAAATTTTTAGTCGGTCAATATCAAAAATATATGTTGTATAATGTTCGATTTCCAGGAATGATGAATCTTCAATTAAAATTAAGTGATGTTCGTAATGGTTTAAATAATTTAAATAATGCTTTAATAAAAATACAAAAAATGAAAATTACCTCATCTTATGCAGAGGATTACAATAAAGTATTTTATATTCATTCTATTCTTGATGATTTATTGCATGATATAAAATTGCTTGATGCACAATTAAAATCAATAGGCATATAATGAGTAAATATAATTATAATAGTAATAATAAAATAATTGAGTATGAAAAAAATATTAAAAATGTGTTTATTCCAAAAAAACAAACACAAGTAATAAATAAATTTGTATATAAAAATCATAATATGCAAGATTTTATAACAGGTTTAAATGTCGGATTTGATATTATTGAATTAATTGCATATCGATTAAATCATTTAGGAGAAAATAATGACTGAGCATTATAATGGAGAAAATCAACGTCGAAAATTTGTATGGTCTGATGTTCAATTTTCTGGTAAGGATGTTATTCAACTTATTGTTGTACTTTTATCATTCGCAATGACATGGTTTAGTTTAGCAGGAAAAGTGGAAATACTTGGTCAGCAATTTTCTGATTTTAAAGATTCTGCGCTTAAATGGGAAGAATCAGTTAATAAAAGAGTTGATCGAATTGAAAATAAGGTTGATGAGTTTAATAATTATAAAAGAGATAAATGACAGTTCAATTAAAAGTTTGTTTATATTCTATAATAATAACATTATATATTATTTTATTTTCATGGTTTTTTAATAGTATGCAAACTAAACATTTAATACGAAATAATATAAATAAATTAGTAATTCTTCATGGTAATATTGAAGGTAAGGAGAAATAAATAATGTATAAGTGGATAGTAAAAAATTCACCTTTATTAATTGTAGCTTTATTGATAGTTGCTATGCTAACAATTATAAGCAGAGGCACTTCAGTTCAAGAGATTAGTGGTTTAGCAATTGCAGGTCCTAATAGTCAATGGATTAATCTTAATGATGTCTCTGTTGGCACGCCAATAGCATCAGGTGCTGCGGGAGTTGGCCCTTATTGGTATAATGGGACTAATTATGATGCTGCTAAAGGAGACACGACAAATGGTTTATGGGTTAATGTAAAATCTTCAGTCTCATCAGTTGGAAATAAAACCCCTACAGATGCTTATGCTAATCCAACTGACGGTACTGATAGTTTATCTTTTCTTATGGGATGGAATGGTGCAACATGGGATCGCCTTAAATCATCAACTGCAAATGGGTTAGTTGCTGATGTGAGTCGAATAGTTGCGGCATTACCAACAGGCACAAATAGTATTGGTAATATTGGAACAGTTGCAACAGTGTCTGCTGTAACTGCTATTACAAATGCACTTCCAGCTGGAACTAATACAATTGGTTCTGTTAATCAGGGTACTGCAAACACGACTGCAAATTCCTGGCCGATAAAAACATGCGATGGAACAAACTGTACTACACTGTTATCAACGCCGCCAACTGGAACTGAAAATGCAAATCCAGTTCGTGTTGTTCCAAACAGAAGAAGTCGTATTGCAATTAATATTTCAGCTACAGGGGATCAAACAATAATTTCAGCTGTTACCAATCAAATTATTTCTATTTATAAAATTAATGTGGTATGTGCGGCTGCAAATACTGTTATTTATAAAGATGGTGTTGCCGGAACAGCTATTAATGGGGCTGGATTTTCATTAGCTGCGAATGGCGGGTGGGCATATGATGGAGATCAAAACCCGATTGTATTGACAGTTTCAAATGCATTTGTTGAAAATAATTCAGCGGCAACAAACTGTTCAGGATTTGTTATTTATACACAAGGATAAACATGAAAAAATTAGTCATACTATTAATATTTTTATTAGGTGCATCTTTAACTTATGGTTCAGGATTTTCGGGTGGAGGGGGCGGGAGCAGTAGTATTTCTGTTCCAAATACAACAATACCTGAAAATTATTCAGGAGTAGGAGATGCTAAATATTTTGGAAATGGTCATATTGTTTCTACATCTTCCAATTTTACTACCACAGAAAATGTTTTTGCATCAACAGATGTTGGAAAAGCAATTGTTATTTTTGGGGCTGGCGCGGCTTCAGCAGATTTGACTACAACTATTTCAGCTTATTCATCCCCAACTAGTATTACATTAACTGTGGCGGCTTCTACGACTACTGCGACGAGTATTACTATGACGACGGTATCCGCTGCGCTTCAAGCTGGACCCGGATTATCACCATCTACGACGTATTATTATAAAGTTGCAGCAATGAATAAATATGGAAGAACTTTACCTTCAGCGGAAGTGTCTGTTACGACTCCATCATCCTGTGGCAATTGTCAGACTCACTTAACATGGACACCCGTAACTGGGGCTGCCTATTATGTTATTTATGGTAGTAAAAGCTCGGGAACTGAAGTGGAATGGAATAAAACGACAACTTCTACTGGATATATAGATACAGCGGGTGCTGCAAATAATTTGTGGGTTATCTCTCCAGTTACGACAAACAATACCGGTACGTTATTTGTTTTTGGTACAGATAATACAACACCAATTAATACTGCACTGGCAACAGGAAAATCGGTTTTACTTGATAAAAAATCTTATCTTGTAACTGGGCAATTAGCATTTGCTGAAAATTCCAAACTCATTGGAACAGATATCCCGGATATTTTGCCGGGGCAGTTAAAAGGGTCTTCATTATTAATTACAAATACAATTAATCCGGCTTTGATTAATAAACCTGGGACGGTTAATTCAAATGAAAGCGGTTTTATCGGATATAATCAAGTGAGTCAGATTATTTTTTATTATCCATTACAATATAATTCTTTAGGGACTACTCCAAAGGTTTATCCTTATACTATTTTATTTTCTGGTGAAGATAATATTGTAGAAAAAAATCTTTTTATAAACAGTTATAACAGCATTTACATGGCTTATGGCGGATTTGGCCATTCATTAATTTCTTTAAATAAAATAGGGGGGTACGCGACTGGAATTAATATTGATGGGATTGCTGATATCACCAGAATTTATGATAATCATATGTGGCCTTTTCCAGCAATGTTTGATGGTTTTACGGGATTAGTTAATGGATATATGGATAAGTGGAGAGAGACTAATGGAACTTGTATTTCTATAGGCCGGGCAGACGGGCTTATTTTAGATAATAATTTTTGTTTTGGATATCAAAATGGCATACATTTTTTTGTTGGTGTTGGAGATAGCAATAGTATTGTTTCAGGACCATCTTATGGCCAAATGGGGAAATTTCATTGTGATCAATGTATTTATGGAATTTTAGCTGATAGCGGAAGTACGACTTCTAATGGCTGGCAAATTCAAGATTTGATTATAGTAGGGGGGGCAGGAATTTATGGTATGATCGGGGTAGATGCTATTCTTGCAAATACGGCTGTTTATTTATATGTTAATAAAATTATGACTTTTGGGAGTTTTTCAGATGCTCCCCCTTATGTCAATTCAAATGGCGGAACGGTAAAAATCTTATATAATTCTACTCAAGGGGGTGTTCCTGCAAATTTGGTAGGGAGTTTGCCTTGTGTTAATTGTGTGGGTGAAAAGTTTTCACTAAGTCTTTCTTCAGCTAGTTCTGTTGCATTGACATCAGGAACAACGTCTAATGTGCTTGCAGTGACGATGCAACCTGGGGATTGGTTATGTTTTGGAGTTGTAGATTATATCTTTGGAGCTACGACTTCTTATACTAATTTATCACAGGGGCTTAGTACAACATCAGTTTCATTAGGGGCTCAGGATACTTATACAGATTTTGAAACTTCAGCCACTGTTCCTACAGCCGGAAATAATATGGCTCTTGTAATTCCTACTCAGCGTTTTACTTTTTCTGTAGCAACTAATCTTTATTTGGTTGCAAATGCAACATTTTCAGTTTCAACTTTAAATGTATATGGAAGTTTTAACTGTTTGCGGGTTCAGTAAAGTAGTGTTAAGTAATAATATTAAGGATAAATTATAATGAAAAATTTTATAAAATTATTTTTAATAATATTTTTATTAAATGCATCTTTAACTTATGGTTCAGGATTTTTTGGCGGCGGTGGAGGAGGAAGTGCAAATTGGGCTTCACCAGGAACAATTGGCTCAACAACTCCAAATACAGGCACGTTTACAACGTTATCTACGACAGGGCAAACATCAGTTGAGATAGGAACAAATGTCGCACCATCAATAGCATTTACAGGAGATACAGGCACTGGTATTTATCAAAATAGTTTAGGTTATGTTGATATTGCTTTATCAGGTGTTAGAAGGTATGCTTTTGTAGCGGCCGCATTTGAACCCATTGTGGCCTCAGATCTTGGACAGGGATCTTTTCCTTGGCGTAATGGCACATTTACTGCTGAATTATTAGCGAGTGATGTCAGTCCTGTAACATATAGCTTAAGTTCAGCATTAGATGTAGCGGGAAATGTTTTTGCTTCTAGCACTGCACCTACTATTTCGTCTGGATTCGGTACTGGCGCATCTGTTACAGCGAATAATGGAACAGTAGCATTTCGTATTAATGTTGGAACTGGTGGAACTGCATCAACAGGTGTAATTGCAATGCCAAATGTTGTATTAACAGGATGGAATTGTTTTGTGACTGATCTTACAACAAAATCTGCATCAGTGTCATCTACAAAACAAACAGAGTCTACAACAACAACAGTAACAATTGGAAATTATACTGATGTCAGTGCCATAGGCCCTTGGGCTGCATCAGATGTTTTAGCTATAAGTTGTTTTGGATTTTAATAATAGGATAGTTATAATGAAACAGTTATTAGTTTTAATATTATTAATTTTATTGATTCCATCAATAGTTTATGGTTTAACTATTATTGGCAGCGCTATAAATAAATCGCCTAATTTATCTATTGTTACAACAACTGCGGCTACATCAATAACAGGAACAAGTGCAACATTAAATGGAACCGCATATAATTATAATTCAGCAGGAACAACTTATTTTAATTATGGGTTGACATCCTCATATGGTACTCAAACATCTTCAGTTACATTTGCCGCAAATACCTCAACAACAGCATTTTCAGCAAATGTGACTGGATTAACCACGTCCTCTACATATCATTTTCAAGCTTGTGTAAATAATAATGTTGGTATAGTATGTGGATCTGATTTAACATTTTCAACTACAGTATTAACTCGTTTAGCTACATTAATTCCAACATATGGATTTGGTCAAGCGTATGGTCATAAAATAGATGCAACAAATCGTAATGGTTATATTTCAACTGTCAACGGCGGTAATTATTATTTATATAAATATAATTTAGATACTATGACAGCTACTACATCATTAGCAGTAACAAATTGTCATTTAAATATAGCGCTTGATATTATAAATCAAATTGCATATATTGCAACAACGTTAATTCCATCTGACTGCGCTTCAAATAATTTTGGGGGGGGCGGGGCTGGAGATTCTATTAATATAACAACAATGGTCGATATTAGCCAAATGGGTCCTGTGGCTGGAGCTGGTAACCTAAGTTCTTTTACTGCTATTGGGTACGGAGGCGGTGAAGTATGGATGATGGGTAAAGATACTGCAAATAGTATTGCAAATATGAATTTATGGCAAGCCCCTTTTATAATTGAAACAGGTTATAATCATACGCCATCAGGTTCAAATACGGCATCTTTTTATGGGTTAGGCTGGGATGGTAGTAATTCATCTTCATTATATATTATTAACAGGGGTGATAAAAATATAGTTAGATATAATTTATCTGGTGGTGCGGTAACTACAAGTCCTAGTTTTGTAGATTCTAATGCTGGTGGGCAATTATCGGTTGATAACACTAATGGCTTTGCTTATTTTGCTACTGATTTAAATCTTTATAAACTGGATATTCCAGGAATGACAACTTTAACTCAGTTTATTTTGCCATCTGGTGTGACTAATATTTGCGATACTGGAATTGATATAGGTAAAGGTTACATTTATTATATGACTGATACAAATCCAATTATTGTAGGCGCTATTAATTTGTCTAATTTTAGTAATGCAGGAACTTTAACATTAAATACTGGTGAAGCTTATTGCCATGGTTTAAATAATTCATTCGCACCTGTGCAAGCATTACAGGTTGATACGATAAATCATGTTCTATATGTTACAACTGGAAGAAGTAATGAGCTTGGTAATGTGTCAGTTATAGTAAAGATACAATCATGAGTAAGTTATAAAAAAATTATTATCTTTAATATTATTAATATTATAATAATTTTTACTGTTGATTTAGTAAATAGATTAGCGTATATTGCTTCATATAATTTAAATGATATTTTAAAAATAAGTTATTAAAAAAGTTATATATTTAAAAATTTAAATGAGGGGAGATAATAACTATGAAATTTTCATCATCGGATAGAGTAAGTTTAGATTATATTATTGGATCAATTCAAAGAGCGCTTTCAAATATTGAAAGTGACACAATCTATGAATATTTACTTGATGTATTAACATTATTAGAAGATCTTAAAAAAGGAAGATCATAGTAATGAATGAGCTAGACATAAGTAAAAGATATGGGTATAACTATCAACTCGTAGATGTTGACGACTCTTTTGGTTTTCCACATTATTATGGGTATGTTTTATGGAACGGTGGATTTTATATTATGAAAGAATCTTCTACAGGATCTCTAAGTTATGCTAGATATGAGTTTGGTTCGCGTGGGAGATACTCACAGGCATGGGTTAATAGAATATCATTAACATACTTACCTTGGGATGGGTCATTTTGAGTATACATGAGGTTAGAGGTTTTTTAAAGCAATGGCCATATAGCTATACTAATTTAATAGCCGCTGGCACAACAAAAATAAAAATAACACCTGGATTTTTACATTCTATTATAATTAATAATCCAGGATCAGGTGTAACAATTTCAATATATGATAATATTTCTAGTAAAGGAAACTTAATTGGCACTATTACACCAACAGTAACAACAACATTAATTTATGATGTTGCTTTTTTAATAGGATTAACAATTGTTATTACTGTAACAACTGCTATACCAGATGTAACAATTTCATGGAATTAATATAAAGAGAATTAAAATGGACAGGTCATTGGCTGAGTGGTTTAGCAAATGGTTTAAAAATAAGTTTTCCATCAACATCAGGGATAGGAAAAGTATTGTCAATTTTTTTAGGGAAGTATTAATGTTTAAAAAATTAGCCATAAGCATTTTAATTTTATTATCAGGTTGCGTTGCATTCTCAAAAGCGGTTGTATTAGATGGTAAAGTAGCTATGCCATTTGATTCATATAATAAGAAAGACAAATGAAGCTTACTGAACTCGAACCGTATAGCTTAAAAATTATAAATCAAGAAGTCTACCATCAAGTTAATAATTTTTGTGACATTGATGGCATTCGTTTTCTTTGTCCAAAATGTTTTATTGACAATAAAGGGCCTGTGTGTACTCATGGGATATTATGTTGGAAGCCATCAGTACCTCAAACAGTCCCACCAATACCAGGAAGATAGGATATTATTGGTGATGGTTTTTTTAATCTAACATTAGTCGGTCATCCCATGTCCTCTGTTAAAATAGGTGATGGGAGTAACATATTAAAAGATAATTGTTGTAATGCACATTTTTGTATTATTAAAGGGGAAATAGTAATTAGTTAATCAGGGAGAAAATTATGAAAACATTATTTAAATCATTTATATTAACATGTTCTATATTAATATTAGTATCCTGTGCTACTCTTAAGCTATCAGATCAGCAATTAGCTGATGGTATGATTACTGAGGCGATCGGATCTATGCTAGATAATAATCCAAAATATAAGCCTATTGTTGCGGATTTAGCAAAAGAAGCTAAGACAGCTCTCGATGCTCATTTATTTGTGACTCAAGGAGGCGCATCTACTTGGTTAATTAATCATTTACAAGAAAAATTTAAAAATGATACCCAAAATCCAAGATTAAAAAGAATTATATTTTTAATTGCAAAAGCCTATATGCCAGGATGGGAATCTGCATTAACATCATCAATAACGCCAGCTCAAAAGACGCAATTATATAATTTAATCAATATAGTTTCAATGGCAGTTCAATAATATAATTATTTTTTAATGGGTATAAATATATGAAAGAGTTAAAACGGTATTTAAGGCAATATATTTTTGATGCCTCTGAAAACGATTTTATTTTTAAGCAAGATTTAGAAACAATTATTGAATATGCTAAAGAAGATTTTGATAATTTTGATGGTTCTGTAATATGGGAAATAGTATATAATATTTTAGAAGATAATGATATAACCATTTTTAATGGAGGGGCATAAATGTTTAATAATTTTGCATGGTATACAGATTCACCAGATTGGCGAAGAGCTATGGCAGCTCTTGTAGCATCACGTCAAAATAATCCAAATTTAGATCCTGCAGAAGTTCAATGGGCTCATGATTGGTTTTTAAGCAACCCATCAAAAGAACAATTTGCAAATATATATGCTAATGAATTGCAAAAGTGGTTAACCACTTATGATGCGCATGCTGGTCAAGTTGCAGATATTAATGCAAAAAATATTAAGGCAATGGCACATGGTGGAAAAATAACAAACACGCCATTTACACTTGCATGGAGTACAAATACATATCTCTGGCTTGGGGGTGGGTTAATTGCTTTAACAACATTATGGTATATTGTTAAAGAAAGAAGACATATATAAAAAAGATAAATATAAATGAAACTCGATTTTAAAAAAATATTATATTATGCAGAATTATCATCACTAGTTTATAAATCTAATAATGAGATTTTGCAAAAATATCCATCAGCAAAGATTAAAGAAGACCTTGGTCTTGACCTTAAGGTTTTTGTTTTAACTGATGATATAAAAAGAATCTATACAATTGTATGTAGAGGTACTGTAAGTTTTAAAGATGCTAAATTAGATGTTGAATATAAAAAATCAGATGAAAATGTTTTACATATACCTTTGCATATTGGGTTTTATAAATCGGCGTTTACAATATATGATAAAATAAGATGGCTATATTTACGTGAAGCTTATAAAATTCAGTTGGCAGGTCATTCACTCGGTGGGGCAATTGCAGTTATTCTTGCTATGCTATTAGTTAAAGATTATGTTATTGATAATATAATCACATTTGGGCAACCTAAACTAATGACAAAAGTAGGGGTTATTAAATATCGTTTATTACCATTATTAAGAATAATTAATAAATGTGATCCGGTTCCACTTACACCACCATTTACTTTATATTCATTATTTAATCACTGGCCATATCGACACGGGGGCAGGGAGATAAAACTTTTAGAAAATGAAAGTTATGCATATTTGGATGAATATTTAGCAGATCGGATATTTGAGTCATCATTTTGGGGTCATTTGATAGAAGAAAAAGTTTCGGAGCATTTTATAGATAATTATATAAAAAATATTAAATTAAAGATATAAGGAGAATAGTATGTTCGCACAAGTGCCAACTCAACAACAAATACAATCAGCATGGGCCCTAGATCAAGGATGGAATATATCCCCAGAGGAGTCTCAAGCAATGCAATTAGTACCTATTCAAGAAGATTTTTATGCCTATTCAAGCCCACAAGATTATTATGCATATTCTGGATTTAGTCAAGTAAAATTTGATGCATTAAATCCTATCACATGGAGTAAAGAACAAACGCAAAATTTTATTATAAATTATAATAAATTAATTGCCATATTAAAACCATCAATTAGATCAACCAAATCAGTAAAAGGTTTTGGTGCATATGGTGATTTATTATCTACTGTTGCAGATGGAATAAGTAATATATCAAATATTGTAAAAGGTGGTGCAGACTCATACAATTCTGTAAATAGTTTACTTCATCCCCCTAACACCTCACAATCAAATATGGCTATTAATGATATTGCATCAAATACAGATTCAAGTAGAGTAGCCAATATAAATTTACAACCAATTACTCAATCAGTTATAAGTTATCTTCCATGGGTAGTTGGTTTTATGATATTAAGTGGGGCTGCCATTATTATTTTTAAACCTAAGAAGAATTAACATATTATGAGATTTTCTCAAGCAACAATAAATACTACTCTTGATTATCGTACATTAACGAAAACTATTTATTATTATCTTCAACATAATTTTATTATTAACTATGATGATTTTAATCAATTGTTTAAATTTTTTTATGGTGTTGACTATATTAAAGATTCTAATATGTTAGCTTTACAAGATATTAAGATAAAAGCATTAGAAGAGCTTCAAAAAAATAGATCATCATTATTTCAAATATCAACACCATATTTAGTTATAGATGCTAATACAGCTGAGACAAATATAAAAGATAAAATTGCATTTATTGAATCATTTAGAAAACTTGATTCTATTCTACGTAGTACATTAATACGTTTAATTAATGAAGGTTATGTTGATCGTAATCTAAGAATAGTAATAGATCGAATTAATAAATATATGTCAGATGTTCGAAAACTTGCTCCCATCTCAATTGATTTTTCAACTGATTGGGGAAAAACAATATGGTTTATTGGTAGTTGGGGGCCATGGCTTATAGAACATAATTGGTTGACTAAGCAATCCGATGGAACATTTTCTGTAACATATGATGGTAAGGGGCTAGATCATGCTGAAGTTGATATATATGACCCCATGCCAAATAAAGTAAATCATTTTATAATTCGTGATGTTACTTTATTAGAGGCAATCATTGCATTGCAGCCATTACTTCAAGTACCTGATAATCAAATTAGTCAATTAGAGGAATTAACAGGCCATGTTAGTGGAGCTGATTGGCATAATAGGGCTGTCAATATTGCTGTGACAGTTATTGTAGTAGCTATTGCCATTTATGCTGCAAGTGCGGCAGCTGCTTATTTAACATCTACTGTATTAGGGCCAACAGGTGCGTCAGTTGCTAAAATAGGATTGGCGACAAATGAATTATATAAAACAGCAACAGGACGGCAGGGAATAGCATCAATACAAGGTGAAATGACAAAACCATTTATGCAAAATTTAATGAAACAAACTTTGTTAGCTTCTAGTAATAGCGGGGTCATATTACCTAATGGAACTACTGAGCAATATAAAATAATTGCAGGGGCTATTATGCTTGATCCAACATTATCCCCTGAAGCAAAGACTAAAGCATTAAATTTGCTAAATAATAAAACTGGCGGGGCAATTACGTCGTCTTCTACATCCTCTTCAGATACGCCTAAAGATACTCTAAAATCTAATACTAATACTAAAACATTAGTTGTTACAGGAATTATTGGGATTGGCGGAATTATTACTTTAATTGCATTGAATAAATTTAAATGAGGTAGATATGTTTGCAGATTTAGGTATACCCCAGTTCACTACACAAGAAAATCTATACGAAAATATAATTGCAGCGGCAGCTGATACTTATCAAATAGATGAGCGTGTACTTAAGGCATTAATTGCTACTGAGTCATCATTTAATTCACAAGCTAAAAGATATGAAGACAAAGTAGGCTCCTATTCTTATGGGCTTGTAGGAATACTTTTATCAACTGCAAGAAAAGTTCTTAACAATCCAAATCTAACCTCAACTCAAATAATGCAGCCATCTACAAATATTATGGCAGGTGCTGCATATTTCGCAAAACAACTTCAACGATATGGAAACTTTATTGATGCCTATGCAGCATATAATGATGGAGCAGTACGAAAAACATCATCTGGTAAATATGTAAATCAAATAAATGTTAATCATTTCATTTCATGGCTTAATCAATATATGCCGTCTACAAAATCATCAATAATAACATCTGCCACTCTATCCTCGAAATTTTCATCAAATACTTTAATGTATATAAGTATCGGATTAGGCGCACTTGCAGTAATAGGGACTATTTATATG
>VFSW01003415.1_pt1 | contig 23827 bp, 27 predicted proteins | sample 5358111 | NCBI WGS metagenome assembly VFSW01 (sample SAMN11554181, study PRJNA540505) | mine drainage metagenome | isolation source: sediment from site ElyBrook_90M | place: USA: Ely Copper Mine, Vershire, VT | collected 2017
TGAGAAGGGGGCCGACTGCGTCGTCAGCGTCGGGGGCGGGAGCGTCATCGACACGGGCAAGGGGGTCTGCATCCTCCTGACCGAAGGGGGAGGCCTCGAAAACTTCGAGGGGATCCAGCTCCTCATACGGCCGCAGACGCCGCACATCGTCATCCCGACGACGGCGGGGACGGGGAGCGAGGTGACCAACATGGCGGTCATCCTCGACGAACGGAAAGGGCAGAAGATCCTGATCGTCGAGCAGTTCAATACGCCCCGGATCGCCATCCTCGATCCGCGGATGACGGAAAAGCTCCCGCCGCTCCTCACCGCGTCGACCGGTATGGATGCCATGACCCATGCCGTGGAGGCGCTCCAATCGGTGCAGCATGAGCCGATTGCGGACGGGCTGGCCATGCACGCAATCCGCCTGCTCTACCGCCACCTTCCCGTCTGTGTCGAAAACGGGACGGATCTTGCGGCCCGGGGCCAGGTCCAGCTTGCGGCGGCGATGGCCGGGTGGGCCTTCGGAAACGCTCTGGTGGGGCTGGTCCATGCGATGGCCCACTCGCTCGGGGCCGTTGCCCGGGTGCCGCACGGGATCGCCAATGGCATCCTCCTGCCGCACGTCATGGCCTTCAACCTGGACGATGCGGCGGAGGCCTACGCCATGGTCGCCGAGGCGCTGCGCGTCCGGGAAAGGGGAATGGGCGAGCGGGAAGCGGCGGAGGCATCCGTCACGGCGATTGGCTCATTCCTCGGGCGGATCGGCCATCCCGTACGGCTGTCGGCGGTAGGCGTTCAGGAAGGAGACCTGGAGAAGGCGGCGGCGTTGAGCCTCTCCGACGGGGCGATCGTCAGCAATCCGCGGCTGATCCTCGATGCCGAGGAGGTGCTGGCCCTTTACCGGAAGGCTTTTTGAAAATTCCCGGCGGCTACGGATATTATGTATGAAGGCATCGATCTTATGAGGGAAGAAGGATTTATAGATAATCACGCCGGCGAGGTTCCCTTCGCGGGGATCATCGCGGAGCTTCTGGCGACCAACCTGGCACGGCATCCCGAAAAACAGGCGGTTTTCCGGCGAATGCAGGGGACGGTCGCCATCGACCTCATCGACATCGAAACGGCGGTGACCCTCGTTTTCGGGGGGGAGCGTCTCCGGATCGATGCAGGGATCGTCGGCGCTCCCGCGCTCATTATCCGGACGGCGTCCGACCGGGTGACCGATTTAAATGCCCTCAGGATTGTCGGGGGGCTCCCCTGGTATTTCGACGAGGCGGGGCGGAAGGTGGTGGCCCACCTGGTGACCGGCCGGTTGAAGATCGAAGGGATGTTCGGCCATCCGCTTCTCCTCACGCGCTTGACAATAATCATGTCCGTCATGTAAAAAAGGGAAACAGAATACCAGATGCGGAAAGTGCGAACCCTCTTCGGAAAATCATACGAAGAGTTCACTGATGCGATAGAACGTTTCCACGGGTGGAAGGCCCCGGGCGTGGTCATCGGCGGCCTCATGGTGGATCTGGCGCAGGAGCATATCGGTCCCGGCGTGGAAGCGGATGCGATCGTGGAGACGATCCACTGCCTGCCCGATGCCGTTCAGATCTTCACGCCCTGCACCTACGGCAACGGATGGATGAAGGTGGTCGATTGGGACAAATTCGCCCTCACCCTCTACGACAAAAAGACGCTCGAAGGGGTTCGGGTCTGGCTCGATCTGGAGAAGACCCGCCGCTTTCCCGATGTGTACAACTGGTATATGCGGTTGGTTTCGAAAGCCCAAATCCCCCTCGACGTCCTCCTGAAAAGCATCGAGGAGGCGGGCAGGGGGATGCTCTCCTCGGCCCCTGTGCAGGTCATCCGGCACCAGGGAAAACTCAAGAAGGGGAGGATCGAGATCTGTTCCCGATGCGGTGAAGCGTATCCCGCCAGCCAAGGCGATGCGTGCCTCGCCTGCCGGGGAAAGGGTTATTACGAACGGATATGAGCCAGAGGATAATCAACGTTGAAGACGCCGTGGGGACCATTCTTGCCCACGATATCACCGAAATCCGGCGAGGCGAGTTCAAAGGGCCGGCGTTTCGGAAGGGCCACAAGGTCCGCGAGACGGACATCTGCCATCTGCAGCGGCTGGGGAAACGCCATCTCTACGTCCTCGATATTGAGGACGGGCAACTCCATGAAGATGACGCCGCCGTTGCCATGGCCGATGCCTTCTGCGGCGAGGGAGTAACGTGGGAAGGCGAACCGAGGGAAGGAAAGATCAACCTGCTGGCGGCGCACGACGGGCTTTTCAAGGCAAACGCAGCAGCGCTGACCGGGATCAACCTCCTGGAAGAGGTGATGTGCGCCTCCCGGCATACAAATTCTCCGGTGAAGAAAGGAGAGGCCGTGGCGGCGCTTCGCGCCATTCCCCTGGTGATCCGGGCGCAGATCGTTGACAAGGCGGTCGCGATTGCCCGCTCCCACGGCGGCCTGTTCCGGGTAAAACCGCTCCGGACGGCAAAGGCGGGCATCCTGATAACCGGAGGTGAGGTTTTTTCGCACCTGATCGAGGATCAATTTGAACCCATATTGCGCAGGAAGATGGACGCCGTCGGCGCCGAGGTCCTGCGCGTCGCCTTTGCTCCCGACGATAGCGGCTGCATCGCCGGGGAGATCGGACGGCTCCTCTCCGAGGGGGCCGATCTCCTGCTGATCACCGGGGGGATGTCCGTCGACCCGGATGACGTCACGCGCCAGGCCGTTGTTGAGGCCGGAGGGACCGATATCCTGTACGGCGCACCCGTCATTCCCGGGGCCATGTTCATGATCGCGACCATCGGTTCCGTTCCGGTTCTGGGAGTTCCGGCGTGCGGGCTTTACCACGAGACGACCATTTTCGATCTGGTGCTTCCGCGCGTCCTGGCCGGCGAACAGCTCACCCGCAGGGAGATCGCTGCTCTCGGGCATGGGGGGTTCTGTCTGCACTGCGGGGAATGCCGCTACCCCTGCTGCCCCTTCGGGAAGGGCGCTTGATTGCAACCTTCTTTTTGCGCATCGGTGTGCGCTATTCCTGATACATAAACCAAACCATATTTACCTCAGTATACTTTGGGGCACCGGAGTGTCTTACCAACTCGAAGCCGAGCTGTCATTTTGCTTGACAAAAAGTTGGTTCATTGACATGAATAGAAACCGCGGATGATAAACTAAGGATAATTGGTAATGACCTTATCAGAAGCGGAAGCACGAGTAGCAACCATCAAGGCCATGGTCCATCCGGTGCGTTTGCTGGTCATCGAATTTCTCAGGGTCGGCGAAAAGGCCTTCTCATCACTATTCAATTTGTTTCAACTCGACAAATCCACAATTTCCAGGCATCTGTTCTTCCTGAGGGAAACAGGGATTATTCCTTCACAGGAGACCGGATCGGGAATGATCTATAGGCTTATAATAAAATATAAATTAGAGAAAGGAGGAACATGTTCTTTTTATTTCCAATAGCGTGACGGGAATCCATTCATTATCTTAGGAGGTTGTATGTCAAAAATTATGAAAAAGAACAGTATGTTGCGGATGGCACTATTCAGTGTCATCGCGATCGGTATGCTGGCGTTTTTGGGTTGCGGGACGAGCGGGTACGACAACCCCGCGTATAATCCCCCGGCGCCGGTTTTGACGCAAACAAGCAATGGATTGATCGATGCCGCAACGTTAAAAAGCTGGATGGATCAAGGGCTGGTCAACGCCGCCTCGGGAGAAAAGGTCGTGGTTCTGGACGTGGTTGACCAAACCACCTATGACACGGGACATATTCCCGGCGCGGTCAGGGTGGATAGTGCCACCGAAATGATGCAGACTCGTCTGGAAGGTGTCGCCGAAATGGCGCAACTGGTTGCCGACGGCACCCATATGGATGCCATCATAAAAAAGGCCGGTATCGATGGAAACACCACGATTGTCTGCACGAGCAACAGCCTTTCCAGCGCAACCAGACTGTATACCACCTTCCGCTACTGGGGATTCCCCAAGACCAGGTTGAAGGTGCTTGACGGCATGGACGGCGGCTGGAAGGCCGCGTATACGGTGAGCACCATAACCCCAACGATAACGCCATCCACGTACAGCGTAACGCCAAAGGGCATCAACCGTGTCCAGGCGCAGCTTCGCGTCTCACTGGGCGAAATGATGGAAGTGGTCCGGAATTTTGACGGAACGAAACAGGTCATTATCGACGACCTCAGCAACCCGGCCAATGTCTTGGGGCAACCGGTAACCGCCGGCAATGTTACCGCCACGCCTCCTGTGCTTCCCTCATCCAGACCTTCGAATATGTACAAAGGGTTTCCCGGCTCGACGTCGGGTCTATTGCCCTACGCCGTGAGCACCACCACGGAATATGTCGTCTTTGAAGGGCACATGAAGAATGCCGTCAATCTGTCCCAGGCCACCCTGTATGCAAGTAACAAATTCTTCCCGGCTGACGACGGCACTGCCAACAGCCTCAAAAGTAAGTTCAATTCCGTTGGCATGGATGCGACGAAGACTGCCTATGTCTACTGCCGCGCCGGCAATGCCGCGTCGGTGGAATTCTTTGCCCTGGACGGCATCCTCAACTGGAATGCCGTATGGTATGACGGTTCCTGGGGGCAGTGGGCGCTCATGGCCGACAAGAAAGGCGGCAAGCTGAAAGCAGGATCGATCTGGTCAACCTACCCGCTCAGTGTTTCGGATCCGGTGCCGAATACAATCGATACGCTCCAGCCGAAATATGTCAGGGATGCGACGGACGGCGTGACTTACAATATCGATAACACACCGCTCGCGACCGTTGCGGTTCCATCGCCGGCATTTTACACGATTCAGCCTTTGCCCTATTTCCAGAATTTGGATACCTTTACCTCGGTAACCGATCCGGCGGCAAACCAGGTTGAAAGTGCGGACAAAGCCTATATCAGCCCGGTAACCACCTCTTCCGGAGGCGGATCATCCTCCGGCAACAGCGGCGGCGGTTGTTAACAACGGCAGGAAATCACTCCCGCTTCCCACAAGCGGGGCTCGCATAAACGACACCGATAACAAAGGAGTGATGATATGGCAAACAAAAGAAAAACAGCCAAAGTCCTGGCATGTGTCATCGGCCTGGCTATGCTGGCTGGAACGGCATACGCAGGTCCTCAAATGACCTTCGGACCGAATGATGAGGGGCTCCTGCAGCTTGACTACAAGGGGCAGTTCCAGATGCTGATACGCGATAACGGTTCCGGTCCCGGCAAGGATGAGTCGACGAATGAATTCAATTTTCGCCGCAACCGCATCGCCCTCATGGGCAAATATGGCGACATCATGAGCATCTATGTGCAGACGGAGTATGACGAGCACCAGAATGTCGGGCCATTCACGGTGAGCGACACTGACAGCGGCTCAAATTTTCAGATGCTTGACGCGGTTATGCGCTTCAACTTCAGCGACATGTTCAAGGTGAATGTGGGTAAATTCAAGTACAACCTCTCCCGTGAAAACCTGGAGGCGTGCGAGATGCCGCTTACCCTCGACCGCTCTCTCTTCATCCGCCCTCCCTACGTGACCACGAGGGACCGGGGTATTGCCGTCTGGGGGAATCTGTTTAACGACATCTTTCAGTACCGGGCCGACGTTATGGAAGGAAGAGATGCAACAACCGCTGCCGCTCCCCAGCCGGAATCGAATTACCGGTACTCGGGGCGCGTCCATGTTACGCTTCTCGATCCGGAAAAGGACTACGGCTACAGGGGGACCTACCTGGGGAAAAAGAAGGTGCTGACCATCGGCGGGGCGTATCAATACGAGTCAAAGGTTGCCTATGCGGATACGGTTGCCAGAACCGACCCGAAAGATTACAAGGGCTGGACGACCGACGTGTTCTTCGAGTATCCAATCCAGAACATAGGCACCGTTACCGCTTCCGCCGCCTATGAAAAGATTGACCTAGATAACGCCTATCAAGGGTTCAGCCCCGACCCCGATGTCATAGGGTTGAACGGCGAAAAGAACGGCTATTATGTCAAAGCAGGCTACATGCTGCCCAGTATACCGCTCCAGTTTTTCGGCAGATATGAAAAATGGTCCTTTGCCAATCTCAACGGCATTGTCGACCAGACCGTTGACTGGTACGGCGCGGGCGCCAATTACTATATCCGTGGCCAAAACCTGAAGCTCACCGTTGAACTCAGTCGGACCAGTTTCGACAAAGGGACAGGGACCAGTCTCGACAGTACGAAAGACTTCCTCACCTTTGTCACCCAGCTCCAGGTTATTTTCTAACAGTATAACAGTATTGGAAGGAGAAGACTATGTTGAAAAAACTCGGTATGATGCTTGCGGTTATCCTTTTGGCTGTAGGGTTGGTTACATTGGCCGTTGCAGCCGACAAATTGAAGGGCAAGGTGACCAAGATCGAAGGCGATAAAATCACGGTGACGATCGAAGGTGCCGTGCCCGCCTGGGTCAAGACGGGAGCCACCGTCACGGCGGCGGGTGGCGCGCCGAAGGTCCTCACGGTCAAAGGGAATGAAGTGACGCTCAGATTCAGTAAGTCAAAGGCCGCCAAGATCAAGGTCGACGCGACCATGTTGTTGAGTGAGTTCAGCGGCGACGAACTGCAGGGCTGCTGACGCGAGGAGTGGCGATATCGGAGAGGCGCCCCTGAACGGCGGGGCGCCTCACGGTGCATCGTGGCCCGTGACCTTTTTTACAACCAGATCGAGGTAATTCATGATTAAAGGAATAATCCAGGGCGCGTTCGTGGCGGTCTTCGCTTCGGTCGCGCTATCGTCTCCCGCGTTTGCGGACAAAGCGGGAATCGGTTGGCAGGAGACCATCGCCGCCAAAGCAGGTAAGGCGAAGACCATGGCCGAGCTGGCGAAGATGTACGACTCCAGCTCCTGCATTGAATGCCATCAGGACAAGCATGACGAAGCACAGAAGTCCATACATTCGCGTTCCCTGTACGGAACAGGGCGGACGGCGATGACCTTGATGAGCGCCATTGAAAACGGCCTTATGGAAGAGCCCTACTCGGGGGTGAAGAGCCCGAAGGACGTGAAGGTGGAGCACCTGATGGGGTGCGCCAAGTGTCATCTGCCCCAACTGGCCGACGCCGAGGACTCGGTTGCCCAGGAGCTCGTCGCAACCCTCTACGGCTGGAAGGCGGCCCGAGCGAAGAAAGACAAGGCCGCGGTGAAGATTGCAGAGGATAAACTCAAGAGCCTCAACATTGGCTGCCTTATCTGCCATAATCGCAATGCCATCACCCACAAGTGGCAGGACGGTTATCCGAAGGCGGGGGTGGTCTACGGCTCCAAGGAGGGGGACCACCCTTCGGAGAAGTTTCCCAGGATGGCGGTCAGCCCCATTATGAGCGACGCGATCCAGTGCGGTCAGTGCCATGGTCTGGGGCCGAATCTGGAGCTTGATGAGCCGACCCAGTGCTGCACCTCCTACGGCAGCTATCTCTGGGCCTACAAGGCCGAAGTAGGGCAGGAATCCTGCCAGGATTGCCATATGAAAAAAAGCAAGCTTGGCCACAATATCCAAAGTTACCGGGATCCGGCGATGGCCAAGGCGGCGGTCGACTTCAAGGTCGAAGCCTTTGGATACTACTGGCGGGACAACACGGAGATCATGCCCAAGGCGGTTGTCAAGGTGGAAATGATCAACCGTTCTGGACATTCCATCCCCGATGGGTGACCGACCCCCAACCGACTGGTTCTGTCGGTAATTGCAAAAACGAAGGATGGCAAGGAAGTGTTCAATCAGGAAAAGATCTACATGCCGGTGCCGCAACAACTCGGCCGGGGCGACCGGATGGGACGCGGCCCCTATGAAAAGAGCGGATTGATCGAAGATACGGGACTCCCGCCCGGCAGGGCGGTGCGCGAACGGTTCGACATCTTCTATCCCACCGGTGAGGTGGAGGAAAACGGCAAGACCGTCAGTAAACCGCTGGCCTACGACCTCGACGTCGAGGTTAAGCTCTGGTACCTGCCCTTCGGATCCATGAACGCCGATCCGTTTCTCTGGCAAGAGTTCAATAAAACGGTCAGTATCAGCAAGGGAGGGAAGTAGTTCTCATCCCGCGGGTACGCCAACCTCATTCGCTGCAATGGCCGGCGGAAATAATCCGCCGGCCATTGTTTAGCGGGAGCCTGAATAAACAGATTTGCCAACGGAGGGTATTTGTTATAGTCTGCCGGGGCGGACGGAAAACCATGCCCACGGATAAGATGTGCAAAAAATATGTTTCGTAACCTTCTCTCCCTGCCGTTTCTTGTGCTGCTTCTCCTTCCGGGCTGCACTCCATTGAATCGGCAGGCGTCGACCTGCGAATCGTGCCACCGGGGCATTGAGCATGCCTCTCCCGCCCATCCTTCCTGTGTTTCCTGCCACGGCGGTGACGACCGGGCATCCGGCAAGGAGGCGAGCCATCGCGCCATGTTCGGCCCGAAAAATCCCGCCGACCCCGACCACTGGGAAAAGAGCTGCGGCGCCTGTCACCTCTACCAGTTGGGCCGGATGCGCTCCGACCTGATGTATACCAATACGGGTATGATCAAGAATATTCAGCAGACCTGGGAAGGAGAAAACGGACGACTCTACGCCGAACGCGGCGAAAGAGTATTCGATGCAAAAGGGAATGAACGCAGACTGGAAAATGTCGCAGAACTGGACCATATTTCCGGCGAGTTGTACCGCAAGTTCTGCTCCCTGTGCCACGTGGGGATCGAAGCCCCGGACGTCTACGGCGCCAGCCACGCTTCCGGCTGTGCAGCCTGCCATTTTCCATACAACGACAGGGCGACCTACGAGGGAAAGGACCCGACTCTCAAGGGCAAAGCCCCCTATTCCGCGAGTCACGGGATGGAGAAGGTCCCCGACAACCAGGTCTGCCTCCGCTGCCACAACCGGAGCGGCCGGATCGCCATCTCCTACCAGGGGCTCAACGACGGCAACAACTCCCTGGTGCCGACAAAAAACGGACTTCCCGGACCAACGATCATCAGCGGCCCCCGCAATCTCACCCACATCGCCCCTGACGTCCATTTCGCCGCGGGCATGGACTGTATCGACTGCCACACCTCGCGGGACATTATGGGAGACGGTTATGCCTATGAGAATATGTATCTCCAGACCGAGATCAGTTGTGAAGACTGCCATGGCGGGGCCGATGTTCCCCGTTACCGGGAAATAACCCGGGAGAACGACGAGGCAATGCGGGAGTCGAAAAGTTATAAAATCCAGATGCGGCCGGGAATGAAGATGATGCTGACTGCCAAGTGGCGCACCTATTCCAATGTTTTTTACCGGGAGGGCACGGTCTTTGTTCTGGGCAAGCGGAGCGGAAAACTCTTCAAGAGCAAGGTAATCACCGGGACGCCCGAGCATACGGTGGTCGGGCACGGCCGAATGGAATGTCATGCCTGCCATTCGCGCACGGTTGTCCAGTGCTATGGTTGCCACACAAGATACGATAAGACGAAGTTTGGAATGGATTACATCAAGCAAGCGGTCACCCCCGGCCGCTTCAGCGAGACCGAGGATTACCGGATGCTCTATCCTTTCCCGCTGGCCTTAAATCAACGAGGGCGGATATCTCCCGTTACGCCCGGCTGCCAGACCTTCGTCACCGTTGTCGAGGCGGACGGAAGCGTCTCGAAGAACGAATACGTGGCCAATTACAAAGGAAAGCAGCAGTTGCGCTTTGCCCCCTTTTACTCCCACAACACCGGGAAAAAGGCCGTGGGGTGCGGGGAATGTCACGGCAATCCCGCCTTCCTCGGTTTCGGCCAGCATGTGGTGGAAGGGGACAGTATCGGCGCCACGCTGATCTGCGAGAAATCAGCGGACAAACCACTCGACGGTTTTCTCACCCTGCAGCGGGGCAAGGTAAACGCTTTCTCCGCCATTACCCGGGAGAACTCCCGGCCGCTGAACGGCGGGGAGGTGCGTCGGACGCTGGCGGTCAATCTCTGTATCGTCTGTCACGAAAAGGCACAGGATCCAATTTACCGAAAGGAGCTTGATTATCGCGCGCTTGATGATGCTCTGCATCGCCGCCTGCTTTCTGGCCGTTAACCCGATAAGCGGCATTGCCGGTGAAAACTGCACGCTCTGTCACCCGGTTGCCCTCAAAGGCATCCATGCCGCATTGTCCTGTACCTCCTGCCATGGGGATAGCGTGCACGCCATCGCCAACCCGGCATCCTCAGTGAACCGCGCCGTGGGCTGCGTCGGGTGCCACAAGGGGTACGAAGCGCTGTTCAATCATGCCATGGCCACTCGAAGCAGGGAAAAGCTCTTTGTCGAACGAACGGTTGGCAGGAGCGATCCGGATTTTTCCCGGAAAAACTGCGATTCCTGCCACCTGCGCGGCTGCACCGACTGCCACGGGGGGGATGGGCACAACATTGCCAAGGCAACCGACAAGGCTTGTCTTACCTGCCACAAGGGGTATTTCGTCGGGACCGATTATTACGGCATGGCGCCCCGGGAGGATAGCGTCCGCTACCAGCGGGGGGCGGTTGCTTTTGGCGAAACATACCTGAAAATGTTGCCGGACGTGCACGCTGAAGCGGGTATGACCTGCGGGGCCTGCCACTCCATGAAGAGCCTGGCAGCGGGTGCAAAGTCGTCCAAGAAGTGCGTCGATTGTCATACGGTGAAGGAAACCTTCATCGAACACCGGATCAGCGCCCATCGGGAAAAGCTGGAATGTTTCGCCTGTCATTCCGCCTGGACTCCCCAGGAATACGGGACATTCTATCTCCGGTTTACCAACAGCCCGTCGCAGGAATACTACCGGGTCAGGAAAAACAGCGGCGATTATGCGAAAAGCGCCTATCTCCGGAAGCAGGACGCCCCGCCACTGGGGATCAACGCCGGCGGCAAGGTCAGCCCCATCCGGCCGGAGTTCATCCTGTATTTCACGGACATCAGGAACAACCGGCCGGTGGGGACGGAGAATCGCCTGCTGGCTGCTGAATGGAGGGCATTTTTCCCCCATACGGTGCGGCGCGGCACCGTCATGTGCGACGGGTGTCACGAAAATCCCCGGCGGTTTATCATGGAGAAGAAAGAAGACCGGATCTACGACTTGCAGGCCGATGGCATGACCCTCTCTTCATTCTGGGAAAGAACCGGTCAAAAGGTAGTGAATGGCGATTTTCTCCCCGTTTTACGGTATAGGCAGATGTCGAAAAAGGGCCCGGCCTATTGGAAGGCGTACATAGAGAAATGGCAAGGATTGATCGATCACGTCGGAAGTTCATCGGCGCCATAATGTCCCTGCTGGCCGGGGTCTTTTTCCTCGGCAGATTCCTCCGACCCACGGTCCGGCAGAAGAAGGCATTGCTCACCGTGGCAAGGGCTGCTATACCAAACGACGGCGCGCTGGTATACAAGCGGGCAAGGGTGGCCGTCATCAGGGAAGCCGGAGAGATATACGCCCTCGACCTGGTCTGCACGCATTTGGGATGCACCGTTTCCGTGACGCCCCGGGAGCTGGTCTGTCCGTGCCACGGAAGCGTCTTCGACCGGCGGGGAAACGTCCTCAGGGGGCCGGCGGACCGGCCGCTGGCGCGGCATGCCGTGGAAATCCGAGGTGATGAGGTCGTGGTGTTACTGTAAAGGAGTTTGTTTTTGATCAAAGAATTTCTGAAGCACCTGTTTCCCCGGGTAGTTCTGAAGGGCAATCTGCGGATAACCTACACCTTCTGCCTGGGCGGCCTGGCCTTTACCTCCTTCCTGCTCTTGGCGGCTTCCGGATTGCCTATGCTCCTTTACTACCAGCCGTCGCCGGACAAGGCTTTCAACTCCATCCTCTTTCTCGAATCCTCCGTCTGGGGGGGGCGCTACCTGAGGAGCCTGCACAGGCTTGCCTCCCACTGTTTCCTCGTGCTGCTTTTTCTCCATACCTTGCGGATCATTCTCACCGGGGCATACCGCAAACCGCGCGAGCTGAACTGGCTGATCGGCTTCATCCTGCTCTGTCTTGCCATCTTTGCCGCCTACACCGGCTATCTCCTCCCCATGGACCAGCTCAGCCTGTGGGCAACCCAGACGGGCATGGAGTTGGTCAACAGCACCTTCGTCGGCAGCACGGCGTTCGGCATGCTCGTGCCCGATGGCGTGGGGCAACCTATGTCGCTGCTCCGTTTTTATATCCTGCACATCGTATTCGTGCCGGCGTCGCTCCTGCTCCTTTCCTTTCTCCATTTCTACCGCATCCGCAAAGATAAGGGGGCTCTACCTTACCTATGAGACGCCTTCCTGAACAATTCGTCAATAGTTCTCCATATTTATTCAGCCTGATCAAGCGGGCTATGGCGCTTTTCTCGATCGCCGTCCTCGTTCTGGCGGCCTTTATCACCGCCCCGCTCCAGGCGCCGGCGGATATCAGCCGGGTGCCGAACCCGGTGAAGTCGGCCTGGTTTCTCCTCTGGATTCAGGAATTGGTAAGCTATTCCAGATACTTTGCATATCTGGTTGCCGTCCTCGCCTGCCTTTTCCTTGTTCTGCCCTGGCTGCCGCCGAACCGCGAGGCTGACAAGGCACGGTGGTTTCCCGGCGACCAGCTTTTCGTGAACGTCATGACGCTCATTACGTTTGGCGTCATTATCGCGCTGACAATTATTGCCATGTTTTTCAGGGGTAAAAATTGGGCATTTGTCGTACCGTTCTGATGGTGTCCGTGGTGATCCTTCTCCTGCCCGGCGCCGCGGTTCCGGCCCGGCGGAGCCTGTGCCTTGCCTGCCACGAGTCACATTATGCCGAGCGGGGAAGTTGCGTCGACTGCCACCGGGGAAACGACCGCACCGACCGGAAGGAAATCGCCCACCATGACCTCATTGCCGGCAGGTTTGCACAGTTCACGATAAAGGGAAGGCCGGTCGTGGAGCAGGGGAGAAAGCTTGTGGAGGTACTGGCCTGCAGGCGCTGCCATGCGTTCGAAGGGAAGGGGAATCGGCTGGCGGCCGACCTTGCAAGGTTGGCGACCAACACGGCGCCGCGGGACATGTTCGATTCGATCAAGTCACCGGTGCTGTTCATGCCGGACTTCCAGTTCGACGACACGCAGATTGTCGCTCTCGTGAACGCCATCCTGGCGGGAGCAGAACCGGCGGGCGCAAAGGTTGGGGAAACGGCGCAGGTGATCCATTTCGAAAATGAGAAACAGGGCCGAGAGAACAGCTTTGTGAAACGATGCGGCCCTTGCCACAAGTCCCTGAGCGAACGATTCGGCGGACTGGGCAACGGAGATATCGGGCCGAACCTTTCCGGGGTATTTTCCGAATTTTACCCCAGAACGTATCCGGATGCCGAGCCTTGGACCCCGGACAGGCTCAGGAAATGGGTGGAGAACCCGCGCCGCATACGGGCCAATGCGCGCATGATGCCGGTCCGTCTCACCGCTGACGAATTTGAGCAGTTGATGGAGACGCTGCGGAGCAATACCGAAGCTTATCCACAACTGCCAGCCGATCGCAAAAGTCCTGCCACCAGAGACTCCGGTAATGAGTACAGCAAAACAAAAGGAAGTAGGGGATCATGACAAATGGAGAAAAGATTGAAGCCATCAAGCAGCGGGCCAGGAAGAATTTTACTTTGGGGTATAATTGTGCGGAATGTGTAACCGAGGCGGTGCTCAGCGAAATTGACACGGGCCTTCCTCCGGAAGTTATGAAAGTAGCGACGGGCTTCGGCGGCGGCGTCGGACTCTTCGGCGATACCGGCGGAGCTATAACAGGCGCGGTCATTGCCGTTGGTGCAGTGCATGGCCGTAGCACCCTGCCGGAAGGGGAAAGAAAAGAGGTGGTGAAAAAGTCGGCCAATCAATTATATGGGAAACCGGGTCTTTATCGCCTTTTCAATCAGATCCCGAATCGACTCAAAGATAAATACCATTTCACCCTATGCCGGGATCTGACATCTAAGTGGCGGGAGAGCTGGCTCTGTCGTGATCATGCCCTTCATTGCCGGGAGATTATCACGGATGCGGCAGCCATTGCCGCAGAGTTGATCATGACAGAACGGGATGAAGCAGCCTCCCGACCCTTTGGCAGCAATGTAGAAAACCTCAATGATCTCGATGCGGACCAATCCAGCAAGGTCACCTGAGGAACAGCGCAGGGAGCAGGTTGCTCCTGATTGCATTGTCGCCCGAACCATGCCGCCTTTCTCGTAAATATCCGGTTGGTCCTGCTGTCGTCCACCGACCCCTCTGCTTTCAATCCGTCCCGAGGCTTGCAAGGAGCTCCGCGCCGAAACGCTGCACCTTCTCGGGGGTGAGATGACAGACACCTGCCAGGGTGTCAAGGGAGGCATGTTCCAGCCGTGCGAGAGCGACGAGGTGCTGATCGGAGAGGATCATGAAGGGGGCCCGGTCGATCTCCCGCGCCTTTTCGAAGCGCCAGCGGAAGAGTTTCCGGAGACGCTCCTTCTGCTCCGCGGTCAGTGTCGCGAATCCCGGGAGCCTCCGATGCGCGAGACGGTCCAGGATTTTTGGCTGCCAGACGACATCCGTCATGCCGACGAAGAGTTGCTCGGCCCGCTTTTCCAACCCTTTTTCACGGAGCTCCCGGTCAAGCCGTTGGGCGAGGTCGGACAGATGGGCGGTGTCGAGGGCGGCATAGTCGAGCTGCTCCTCCGCCAGGGGACGCAGGTCCCAGCGAGAGCGTTGCAGCTTCTTCTCCAGGGTGACGCCGAGATAGGTCTCCAGGAGCTTGCCGAGGGAAAGCTGCCGGCAGCCGAGGAGCGACGCGGCGCGGTGAGTGTCGAAGATGTTCCGGAAGGCGAAGCCGTAGTCCCGCTTCAGTATGCGAATGTCGTTGTCGCCGGCGTGGAGGATCTTGAGGACGTGCGGATCGTCAAGCACCGCACCCAGGAAGGCGAGGTCGAGGCCGGCCAGGGGATCGATAAGCCAGGCCTTCTCCCCGGTCTGGAGCTGGATGAGACAGAGCTTGTCGCGGAAGTAGCGGAAGGAATCGTACTCGGTGTCGAGGGCGATCACCCCGGCGGTGCGGATCGCGATTTCGGCCTTTGCCATCTGCGCCGGCGTTTGGACGAGCCTCCAGCGGCGGTTCATGCAACCACCCTCAGTCCGAGGTTCAGGAGAACGAAGGCTGCCATGACGGCAAAGGCGGCAGCGTCCGTTCCTGTCATCCTCAATTCGCGGAGCGTGGTCCGCGGCCCCCGCCGGTATCCCCTTGCCTCCATCGCCATCACCAGTTCGTCGGCGTGGCGGAAAGCGGAGAGCAGGAGCGGAACGGCGAGCAGCTTAACGGCCCGCATCCGGAGCGTGACGCCCCCGGTGGAAAAATCGGCTCCCCGCGCCATCTGCGCCATCCGGAGCCGGTCGTATTCCTCCAGGAGCATCGGCATGAAACGAAGCGCCATCGCAATCATCACCGCGATCTCCTGGGAGGGAATTCCGACTTTTGAGAGCGGCCTGAGCAGCCGTTCGATCCCCCCGACCAGATCGGAAGGGAGCGTGGTCATCGTGAGGATCGCAGCGCCGATCACGAGTCCGGCGAACTGCCAGGTCACCTGAGCCCCCCGCGCGAGCCCCTCTCGGGTTATCGTAACCGGGAGGGGTGAAAAGGCGATAAGGGGTCTCCCTTCGGTCGTAAACAGGTGCATGAAGAAGATCACCGCCATGAAGATCGCAACGGGCCTGAGAGCCGCCGCCATCTGCGCAATCGTCAGGCGGGCCGTCCGGATGAGGGCGGCAAGAAAGAGGCTGATCAGGGCGATCCCCGCCGGCGTCGCCGCGAAGATCAGGAGGCTCAACGCCATGAGCGCGCAGATCTTCACCCGCGGATCGAGGCGGTGGAGGGCGGTATCCCCCGGCTGGTATTGCCCAAGATTAATCATGATGTCCTCGTGAAACGTCGGTTACGCCGCTGAGCATGCCCCCTCCGTCGGACAACCGAGGTCGATGGCGGGGAATTGATCGCTGTGGCCGAACACCTCCGCCGGCGTTCCCTCGATCAGGATACCCCCCTGGTTCATCGCCACGATGCGGTCCGCCCCGGCAATGTCCCTTATGTCGTGGGCAATGTGGATGATCGCCATCCCTCCCCGGCGGAGCCGACCGATGATCTCCAGCACCCGCTCTTTTCCCGCGGGATCGAGGTACGCCGTCGGCTCGTCGAAGGCGATGTAACGGGGCGCCATCGCAAGGACGCCGGCGATGGACAGGAGTCGCTTCTCGCCGCCGGAGAGGGTATGGGGGGCGCGTCGCTAAAGCCCCGTCAGCCCCACCATTGCCAGGCATTCATCGACGCGGCGCCGGATCTCCGTTGGGGGAAGGGCAAGGTTGCCGGGACAGAAGGCCACATCCTCCTCGACGGTCATTCCCACGATCTGACTGTCGGGATTCTGGAAAACCATCCCGACCCGCCGCCGGATCTCCCGGATCGAAGCCGTGTCGGTCGTGACCATGCCGTCCACCTGCACCGATCCGGCCACGGGAAAAAGAAGGCCGTTCAGGTGCTTGATCAGCGTCGTCTTCCCGCAACCGTTCGGGCCGAGCAGGGCGACATGCATTCCCTCCCCGATCGTGAGGCTGATCCCGTTGAGAATAACCGGGGCCTCCTGGTCATAGCGAAAGGTCAGATTGTCCACGCGGATCATGGGAGCTTCATACTGTTCTTCTTCAGGAATTTCAACCTATTTCCTGCCGCCCGACGAGCCATTTTTCGATCCGGCGGACGAGCAGCATAAACAGGCCCTTGCGTGAGGTGTATCCGTCGATGGGGGGGGCTCCGGTGATCTCGTTCCTCTCGAAGCTCTCGGGAATGATCGGCCGGTCGGCGTCTCCGTTGCGGTCGACACGGTAACGGTAAATGCCGCCCCGGTAGTAGGAAAAGGGGACTTGACTTTGCTCGAAGGCAACGAGAAGCTCCTCGTCGGCTACGGCGATGCTCTTCTCATGAGGGCTCCCGGCGGCAGGACGGTCTCTGTCCGCGGGGGGGAAGTTTCCGGGGTGTGTTTGTATAAATTCAGAGAATTTCAGGCGGAACTTCTCGGCGTAATACCGGTAGACATCGGGATCGATCCGGATATCCTTCTCCGCTAAGCCGCAGTCTCCCATCTCCTCCTTCCGGGGCCGGATATCCACCACACGCATCATCGGTTCTCGCTCCTCACAGACGGGGTTATTCTTACCGCCGTACCGCCGGCGGCACAAAAACAAACCACTAATATAACGATGAATATAACTTGACAAGGGGGGAAAAGTAATTTATTTAATGCCGTCATCGGGGGTACCCTGATAGATTCCTATTTCTTAAAAGGAGGTGTCTCAATGAAGAAAGTATTCGCTGTTATTTTTTCCCTGTTTTTCTTCGCGGCATTATCTTTTGCAGTTGTAGGATGCAAGAAGGCCGAAGAGCAGAAACCGGCTGAGGCTCCCAAGGCGGAAGCCCCTGCGCCCGCACCGGCCCCTGCCCCTGCTCCGGCTCCCGCTCCGGAAGCACCGGGAGCGCCTGCAGCACCGGCTACCAAGTAGTTTTCCGAAGTCACGAAGAAAGGACCGGCCGCACGGGGGGCCTACCGGTGGGGCGGGTTTTTTTAGGCAGTCACCGGCCACCCTTCTCAAAACGATGATTATTTGATCAGCCGCTTCCGCATCCTGCGGATCGCAATCGGAAATACGACCGCCGTAAATGCGGCGAGATAGCCCGCGCCCGCGAAGACGGTGGCGTCGATACGGCCGCAGCTGAAGGCGCGGGAGAGATTGACGAGATGGGTGAGCGGCATGAGTGTCGCCGCCTGCTGGGTCCAGACGGGAAGGTTCTCGAGGGGGAAAAAGGTCCCGCCGAAGAGGAACATCGGGGTTATGAACAGAAATACCGGCAGATTGAACAGCTCGATGTTGGGCACGATCGCCGTGCAGACCATCCCCGCGGCGCCGAAGGCAAGGCCCCCGAGAAAGGCGAGCGGGAGCAGGAGCAGCCCCTGCGGGTAGCGGATCAGGCCGAAGAAGCTGATCACCGCCATCATGATCGCCGTCGCGATCAGGGATTTCGTTGCCCCCCAGACGATCTCGCCGGTGATGATCTCCTCCACGGTGAGCGGTGTTGCCATCATCGCATCGAAGGTCTTATAGTAGTACATCCGGACGAATGAGGTGTAGGTGTTCTCGAAAAATGCACTGTTCATGATCGTGATCGCGACAAGGGCCGGGGCGATGAACCGGACATAGGATATCTCCTCCCCCTGGTAGCGGATGGCCCCCACGAGCCCGCTCAGGCCGAGACCGAAGGCCAGGATGTAGAAGAGGGGCTCCAGGAGCGGCGGGATGAAGCTGATCTGCCAGTTCTGCCGGTATGCGGTGGCGTTCCGCTGCCAGACGCGGATAAAGCGGCGGGATATCGGTGGATAGAGTTTCATTCCCGGAGCTCCCTTCCCGTTAGGCGGAGGAACACATCCTCCAGCGTCGCCATCCGGATGGTGCACCCGCCGGAGCAATAACGGTCGCTGATCTCGCGGTAGAGGTCGCTTCCGTCCTCTACGGAGGCGATCAGGCGGTGGCCGAAGCTCTCGTGCTGCACCCCTTTCTCCCGCAGGAAGTCCGTGAGGCCCGCGGCGGGGTCTGCCACTTCGAGGACATGGCGGCCGACGTGGCGGCGGACCAGATCGGCCGGCTTCCCCTCCACGAGGAGCCGCCCCCCGTCCAGGATCATGAGCCGGTCGCAGAGGCGGGATGCCTCCTCCATGTAGTGCGTCGTCATCAGGACCGATAGGCCGCCGGCGCGGAGTTCATCGAGGCGCTCCCATACCTGATGCCGCGACTGGGGATCGAGGCCGGTCGTCGGCTCGTCGAGGATGAGCAGCTCCGGCCGGTTGAGGAGGGCGCGGGCCATGACGAGCCGACGGACCATCCCCCCGGAGAGGGCCACCGTCCGGGAGCCTTCGCGGTGGTCCAGGGACATGAATTTCAGAAGCTCGCGCGCCCGGCGCGTCGCCTCCTCCGCCGGGATGTCGAAGAAGCGGGCGAAGACGACGAGATTGTCGAGTACGGTCAGGTCCGGATCGAGATTGTTCTCCTGCTGGCAGACGCCGATCCGGGCCTTTACGGCGCGGTGATGCCGCGTCACGTCCAAGCCGAAGACGCGGAGCATCCCCGCGGTGGGCGGCGAAAAGCCGTACACCATGCGGATCGTCGAGGTCTTCCCCGCCCCGTTGGGGCCGAGGATCCCGAAGCACTCGCCGGCAGCGACCGAAAAGGAGAGGTCGTGCACCGCGACAAGCTCCCCGAATACCTTGCGGAGATGTTCTGCTTCGATGACCGCACTCACCGGGCCGTTGCCTCCGCCCCTTGCAGGTAGGGGATCGCATAGGGTCCTTCCCGGATGAAGGCGACCGCAGGTTCGACGCCCTTCTTCCGGAATTCGGCCACGGCGAAACGGAGGGCATTTCCGACCATCTCCCCGACCGCCTCAGCGGCGGGATGTTCCTGCTGATCGCGAAGGAAATCGAGACCGCAGCGGCCGGGGATCAGGCAGTACTCCTCGCGGGGAATGGTATGGGTGCAGTAGAAGAAATCCTTGGCGTCGATTTTCCTGAATACCTTTGCCCACATCTCCGGCTCCCACTGGTCCTTGGTGAAACACCACCCTGGCGTTTCGATCAGCCGGAGGTAGTGCTCCGGTCCCTGGATCTTGAGGATGTGGAGGAGGCTCCGGTATTCCGGTCCGCCGATCGGGTCCTCGTCGCGGTTATCGGTGGCGACGATCAGGGTCCCTCCCTTCCGGATCGCCGGGAGGGCGTTGTGGGCCGCTTTGACCGCCTGGTAGTGGTTCCGGCCGACGTAGCCGCCGTGGGTGAGGACGATGTCGTACTCCCGCTCCACGGGCACGGAGACGTAGTCCGTGACGAGCGCGCAGGCGGCCCGGTGGGCCGCGACGAGCTCTCCGGCGAAGATCCCGGTCGTGCGAAGGTCCTTGTCGAGGGTCGCGTTCACGATGAAATCCACCCCCACGGTCCGGGCGATCGCCAGGGACTCTTCGTGGCAGGGGTTCCCTTCGAGGATGAGGTTCTGGGCCAGCGGTGATTCGAGAAAGGCGGGGCTATGGAATTTCTCGATGGTCCGTTTGTCGACGAGGCCCGGGCAGATCGCTTTCCTCCCGCCGGAGAGCCCCGCCATGAAATGACTTTCCACGAGCCCCGTGGCGATCTTGAGGTCCGCCCGGTGGAAGACGCTGTTGACGAAGACATCCCCCCCGCTTTCGCTTTTCCCGATGAATGTGAGCGATGCCTCGTCCTCGCAGTCGTGATCGATGACCCTACAGTCCCGGACGATCTGATCGCCCAGCATCTGGACCCGTTCCGCGGCGGTGCTCGGCCGGTGCATGCCGTTGCCGACGACGATCGTGATGTTGTTCCGGGGGATCCCCGCTGTCTCCAGGCGATCCAGGAGCGGCCGGAGGATGCCGCCCTCCCCCGTATAGGGGACGGGGCGCGTGATGTCCGAGACGGTCACGGCGGCCCGGAGCTCGGCCGCCGGCTTTCCCTTGTCCCGGATGATCGCTTCGAGCGGCGGACTCCCGATGGGGTGCGCGAGGGCCTCTTCCACCGCCCTCTTCGGGTCCGCGAGGAACGGGATCTCTTTCATCGAAAGGATGGTGCAGTTCGGGGGGACACGGACACGGAGGTTCTCCCGCCCGTATTCGACGGCGATCTCTTTCCAGTCTGTGGTGTCGATCTCCTGGAGCGTGCGGCTGAGGTCGGGGTGCATGGCTGATTCCCTCTTTTCCGGGTGCGATGGACCGAATCTACCCGGAAGGGGAGACCCTGTCAAGATCGAAGTACCGAAACCGGGTGCACCAGACGACGAAGGTCTGTTGCAATTCCCCGGCCGTTGCGGTATGGGTAACCGCAAAAATAAAATCAAGAGGCAACTATGAAAATCAGGTTTATGGGCGCGGCACGGACGGTCACCGGCTCCTGTCATATCCTGGAGACCGGCGGCCATCGGTTTGCGATCGACTGCGGTATGCACCAAGGGAACGCGGAGATCGATAAGCGGAACTGGGATGTCGAGATCTACGAACCCCACCGGCTTGAATTCATCCTGATGACCCACTCCCATATGGATCACTCGGGGCTCCTCCCCCGGCTTGTCCGGAACGGGTTTAGCGGTAAGGTCTACGTGACCCCGCCGACGCTGGAGCTCCTCAAGATCATGCTCCTGGACAGCGCCCACATCCAAGAGATGGAGGCGCAGTGGAAGAACCGAAAGCGGATCCGCTACGGGGACACCAACGTTGTCCCCCTCTATACGCAAAAGGACGCCGAGGAAACCTTTCGCCTCTTTTCGGCGGTGACTTACGGCAAGACCTTCTCGCCCTTTCCGGGGCTTGCCGTGACCTTCCGGGACGCGGGTCACATCCTCGGCGCGGCGATGGTAGAGCTTGCCGTTACGGAAGAGGAAAAGACGAGCAAGATCGTCTTCTCGGGTGATCTCGGCCGGCCGGCGCAGCTCATGATGGAGGATCCGACGCAGATCGGCGAGGCGGATTACCTTTTCCTGGAGTCGACGTACGGCAATCGGAACCACAAGGACGAAAAGGGCAGTCTCGACGAACTCGCCGAGGCGATCGCCTACAGCCACGCGCGCGGTGAGAAGGTGATCATTCCCGCCTTCGCCGTCGAGCGAACACAGGAGATGATCTACTCCCTCCACCTGCTGGCGAAGGAGGGCCGCCTGCCCCCCGACATGCCGGTCTTCGTGGACAGCCCGCTCGCCATCCAGGCGACGGAGATCTTCCGGAAATACCGGGAGTATTTCGACAAGGAGACCCAGCGTCTTCTCGCCAACGGCGAGGATCCCCTGGCGCTTCCGCAGCTCCACTACACCCTCACCACACAGGAATCAATGGCGATCAATGCCGTCAGCGGCCCCGCGATCGTGATCTCGGCGAGCGGCATGGCCGACGCCGGGCGGATCAAGCACCACCTCCGCCATAACCTCTGGCGCGAGGGGGCGAGCATCGTTTTCGTCGGTTTCCAGGCGCAGGGGACGACAGGCAGGAAGATCGTCGACGGGGCGAAGAAGGTGCGCATCTTCAACGAAGAGGTCGCGGTCAAGGCGAAGGTCTTCACGATCAACGGTTTCTCCGCCCATGCGGGGCAGAGCCAGCTTCTCGAGTGGGTCGGCCATTTCAAAACGAAGGGGCTTCAGGTCTTTTTGATCCACGGCGAGTACACCGCCCAGCAGGAACTCGCCGGGCTCATCCGCGGCCGGTTCGGCCTTACGGTCTCCATCCCGGACTATCTCGAGGAGGTCACGCTGGAGCCGGGCCGCGAGCCCGAGCGCATCGAGTATCCCGAAAAGGCGGCACCGCGGATCGACTGGGGCTTCCTCATCGCCGACATGGAGGCCCGCCTCGCCCAGATCAAGGAGCGCCGGGGCCGCATGGAGGCGAAGGGCTGGGTGGAGCAGACCGAGCTTCGGGACCGTCTGCTCGAAGTGGACCGGAGCATCGCCGGGATCGTCTCGGAGATCTGATCCCCCCTTATTCGCCCATCCGGTAGCTGAACGTTGCCGTGATATGGAGGCAGGAGAGGTTGTATTCCGCGGGGAGGGGGGCATAGGGGGCGGCAGCCTTTACGACGGCAAGCGCCCCCTGGTCGAGGACCGCGCTCCCCGAGGTAGTCATGACATGGTATTCCGACAGGCCGCCGTTCGCGTCGATCGTGAAACGGATCTCGGCGTTTCCCTCCTCCTGCTCGGCGATTGCCTGCGGCGGGTAGCTCCAGAGCTGTTCGATCTTCCGGCGGACCTGGAGGAGATAGTCGCGGTAAGGGCTCGTTTCACCCCGCAGCTCTGCCGTACCTTCGCGGATGGCTCCGGTGTCCGCTGCCGGCCGCCGCGCCGTGCTGCGGCGGTGGGGGCGCCGGGCCGCTGTTTTCAGGGGCGCTTTCAGCTCGACGGTGATCACCTTTTGTTGCGCCTGCTCCGACGGGGGGGTGACCGCCCAGTCGATTTGCGTCGACAGCGCGAGAACCAGCGCATGGCCGGCGAGCGACGCCAACACAAAGAGGATGAGGAACTTCTTGGTCATCATGGGACTGGACGTGCTCCTTACTGCGGGGGATCATGGCGGAATTTACGAGAAAAGTCAAAGGCGGAAAATGGGGGGCGGCGAAAGGGGAGTGAACGAGCAATCGATGGGAACCGATGAGAAATGGATGCGCCTGGCCCTGGAGGAGGCCGCGCTGGCGCGGTCGGCGGGAGAGGTCCCGGTCGGGGCGGTGATCGTCGGGGGTGAGGAACTCCTCGCACGGGCGCACAACGCCCCCATCGCGCACAACGACCCATCGGCCCACGCGGAGCTCCTGGCGATCCGCCGGGCGGCGGCCGTCCGGGGGAATTACCGCCTCACGGGGACGACGCTCTATGCGACGCTCGAACCCTGCCTCATGTGTGCGGGGGCGATCATCCAGGCCCGGATCGGACGGGTCGTCTTCGGCGCTCGGGATCCCAAGAACGGCGCCGCGGTCAGCCTCTACCGCCTCTTCGAAGACCGGCGGCTGAACCACGCCGTAGCGGTGACCGAGGGAGTCCTCCGCGAGGCCTGCGCCGAAATATTAAGTGGTTTTTTTCGTGAAAAGCGGCTATTATTACCTTCATAAAGCCCATAACGGAGAGATACCGAAGAGGTCGTAACGGGATCGACTCGAAATCGATTTGGGGGCCAAAAGCTCTCACGGGGGTTCGAATCCCCCTCTCTCCGCCATTAAATCATTGTGAATCCGGTAACTTACCAGATTCTGAGATATGCAAAAGTTGGTGCGGCGTTGGTGCGGCGGAAGTATG
>VFSW01003416.1_pt1 | contig 23826 bp, 21 predicted proteins | sample 5358111 | NCBI WGS metagenome assembly VFSW01 (sample SAMN11554181, study PRJNA540505) | mine drainage metagenome | isolation source: sediment from site ElyBrook_90M | place: USA: Ely Copper Mine, Vershire, VT | collected 2017
GTGCTGTTCCTTTGCACGCCGCTGGCGGGGTTTATCAGTGGCGAGGTGCTGAACGTGAACGGCGGCGCGGTGCTGGTGGGGTGAGGGGACGAATGATGGGTATGCGCAAAGCTTTGCAGGTGGCGCTGGCCGCGGTGGTGCTGGCCGCACCGCTTACAACCCCAACGCAAACAACCGACGACATTGCGGCAAAGAATGCGCAAAAAGCGCGTGCGACCCTGGACGCCATGGTGCAGGCGCTGGGTGGAGACGCATGGCTGAACCTGAAGAACCAGATGCGCCAGGGGAGCACGGCAGCTTTCTTTCACGGGCAGCCCAACCTGGGCACCACCAAGGTGTGGGAGTTCCATTCCTGGCCGGATCAGGACCGCATTGAGTACACCGATCACCGCGACGTGGTGCAGTTCTACCTGGGCCGCGAGGGCTGGGAGATCACGTATCGCGGCAAGAAGGCGCTTCCCAAGGAGCAGTTGGACGACTTTCTGCGGCGGCGCGACCACTCGATTGAGACCGCCGTGAAGGTGTGGCTCAAGGATCCAAAGACCATCCTGGTCTACGAGGGGCAGCGGCTGGCAGAGCGGCATCTGGCCGACCAGGTGACGCTCATCTCGGCACAGAACCAGTCGATCACGATCCTTACGGACGCGCAGACGCATCTGCCGCTGCGACGCATCTTTGAGTGGCGCGACCCGGTCTACAAGGACAAGAACGTGGACGCCGAGGAGTATGACAACTACCGCGAGGTGGAGGGCTTCCAGACACCGTTCTCGATTACACGCTTTAAGAACGACGACATGACGCGCCAGTTTTACCTGGTTCGCGAGGAGTATAACCGCCAGCTCGCGCCGGACTTTTGGGACGTGGACGCGGTGGCGCGGCGCATCAAGAAGAAGTGAGCGACAAGAAGTGAGCGGCAAGAAGTGAGCGACGGTTCCCATTTTTTTCTGCCTGAAACGCAGGCCCTTTGACTTGGTGCCCTGAGAAGGACAGCGCGTTGTGGGGAGGTTTGTGCTTTATCCACGCCGCGACAAAGGCTGCGGCACGGATGCTGGGCGGGACAACCCCTGCATGGCCTTCGTTATAATCCAGACGAGCGCGAAGCGGCCCCGCCCACCCGCTCTTTGGAGCTAGAGAATGACGTTTGATATCCAGGAGATCCTGGGCTTTCTTCCACACCGCTACCCGTTTCTGCTCATCGACAGAATTATCGAGTTCGAGCGCACGAAGCGCCTGGTGGCGATTAAGAATGTAACCATCAACGAGCCGTTTTTCCAGGGGCACTTTCCGGGCTATCCCATTATGCCCGGCGTGCTGGTGGTGGAGGCCATGGCGCAGGCCGGCGGCATCATCATCATGTATGAGCTGCCTGACCGCGAAAAGAAGCTGGTGGTGTTTACCGGAATCGAGCGGGCCAAGTTTCGCCGGCCGGTGACGCCGGGCGACCAGTTGCGCATCGAGGTGGACGTGCTGTCGATAAGGCCACGCGCCGGGCGCATTGAGGGCAAGGCCTACGTGGGCGGCAAGCTGGCCTGCGAGGCCACGCTGACCTGCCAGGTGGTGCCGCGGGTGCGCGAGCCGCGCGCTCAGGCCGCCGAACCGGAGGCCTCGCCGGCAGAGACCAGCACGGCGGCGGTGACGGAAGCGTGAGCATTCATCCCAGCGCGGTGGTGGCTGCGGGAGCGGTGGTTCCCGCCTCCTGCACGGTAGGCCCCTTCTGCACGATTGGCCCCGAGGTGGTGGTGGGCGAGGAGTGCGTACTCATCTCCCATGTGGTGCTGGACGGGCGCACGCGGATCGGCGCACGCAATGTGATTCACCCATTCGCCTCCATCGGCGTTCCTCCGCAGGACCTGAAGTACAAGGGCGAGCCGACGGAAGTGGAGATCGGCGACGACAACACGATTCGCGAAAGCGTGACCATCAGCCGCGGCACGGCGAAGGGCGGCGGTGTAACGCGGATCGGGTCCAACTGCCTGCTGATGACTTGCGTGCATATCGGCCACGACAGCCAGGTGGGCAGCCACTGCATCCTGGCCAACGCGGCGACGCTGGCCGGGCACGTGGTGATTGAGGACTACGCGAGCGTGGGCGCCTTTTGCCCGGTGCACCAGTTCTGCACGGTGGGCCAGTACGCCTTCATCGGCGGCGGCACGATTGTGACCCAGGATGTGCTGCCGTTCTCACTGACTTCAGCGCGGCGTGAGAACAAGGCTTTCGGCATCAACAAGGTGGGCCTGGCGCGGCGGGGCTTTACGCCGGAGCGGCTGAACGCGCTGCAGAAAGCCTTCAGGCTGCTGCTGGCGGCCAAGCTGAACACTTCGCAGGCAGTGGAGAAGATTCGCGAGCTTGAAGGTGAAGATGCCGCGATCCTGGCCGCCTTTATCGAGCGCAGCCAACGCGGGGTCATCAAGTAACCATGAAGCTTGGCCTGATTGCCGGCAACGGCCGCTTTCCGTTTCTGCTGCTGGATGCGGCGCGGGCGCAGGGGCTTGCCGTGATGGTGGCAGCCATCCGCGAAGAGACTGATCTGGAGATCAATGATCGGGCGGCGAACGACCCCGGCATCACGGTGCACTGGCTCTCGCTGGGGGAGTTGTCGCGGCTGATCGAGGTGTTCCACAAGGAAGGCGTGCAAAAGGCCGTGATGGCGGGGCAGGTGAAGCACAAGCAAATCTTCTCCAGCATCCGGCCTGATTGGCGGCTGGCCAAGCTGCTGTTGAATCTGCGCACGCGGAATACCGATATGCTGCTGGGCGCGGTGGCCAAGGTGCTGGGCGACGAGGGGATTGAGTTGATCAGCTCCACGGGGTTCCTGGAGCCGCTGCTGGCCGAGGAGGGCGTGCTGACCGAGCGCGCGCCGGATGAGGAAGAGCGCAGGAACATCGAGTACGGGCTGAGCGTGGCGCGCGCCGTGGCAGGGTTCGACATTGGCCAGACCGTGGTGGTGGCGGCGCAGGCCTGCGTGGCCGTGGAGGCCATGGAAGGCACGGACGCGGCCATTGAGCGCGCGGGCAGGCTGATGCAGTCACTGGAGGCGGACGCCTCGCCTCTGCACCCCAGCGACATAGACCTGTCGCCGGGGACCCCGCCTCTACACCCCAGCGACAAAGACCTGTCGCCGGGGACCCCGCCTCTGCACCCCAGCGACAAAGACCTGTCGCCGGGGACGACAACGCTTGAACGGCGGCTGACGGTGGTGAAAGTGGCCAAGCCCAACCAGGACATGCGCTTTGACGTTCCCGTGATCGGCATCCGCACCGTGGAGGCGATGGTGCAGGCCGGCGCCAGTTGCCTCTCAGTGGAGGCCGGGCACACTCTGCTCTTCGATCGCGAGACCCTGCTGAAGCGCGCCTCCGAGGCAGGGATTGCCATTGTGGCGGTTCCGCGCGGATACTGAGGGCGGGATGATTTCCGCGTCCCACCTGATTCATTCCCCGTCCCACCAGTAGGAGGTTCCTCGTGAAAATTTCGGTTCTGGTTGCTTTTGCCGTCGCCCTCGTGGTCGCGGTCTCGTTTGTTGCGGTCCGTTCGGCTCACGCGGTCGATCAGACGCTGCCTGCGGTGGGGCAAGCTGCCCCCACCTTTACTCTCCCTTCGCAGACCGGTGATCCGATCTCGCTGAAGAGCTTTCGCGGCAAGTGGGTGGTGCTGTACTTCTACCCCAAGGACATGACCACGGGCTGCACGATCGAGGCCCATAACTTCCAGAACGATCTCCCCAAGTTCGAGGCGCAGAACGCCGTCATCCTGGGGGTGAGCGTGGACACCGTCGATAGCCACAAGCAGTTCTGCACCAAGGACGGGTTGACCTTCCACCTGCTGGCCGACCCGGAGCACAAGGTGGTGTCTGAGTACGGATCGCTGGGCGGCTTTATGGGCATGACTATCGCCAACCGCAACACCTTCCTCATCGATCCGCACGGCAAGATTGTGAAGGAGTGGACGAAGGTGAATCCCGCGCACCACTCGGAAGAAGTGCTGGCTGCACTGGCAGAACTGAAGAAATAAAACAGGCGGCCCTAGCGACGGGGCCGCTGACGCAGGACGAAGGGGAGACAGGCATGCCGGGACAACTGGCGCGAACGTTTCGCGCGGAGTTGAACGATGTGCATCAGACGCTTGTGTCGGTCCCGGCGGGGCTTGCGGATGTTCCGTGGCGCGATGGCGGCTGGACACGCAAACAGATTGTCGGCCACCTGCTGGATTCGGCGGCCAACAACCGCCAGCGCTTTGTGCGCGCAGCCACGGAGGGCAGCTATGCCGGTGAAAGCTACGCGCAGGAGGCTTGGGTGAACGCGCACGGCTATGCGGAGCAGTCGTGGGCGACGCTGCTGGGCTGGTGGCAGACCGAGCACGACATTCTGATGGCCGTGGTGGACCGCATCTCAGAAGAGCGGCTTGAGGCGAGTTGCGTGGTGGGCGCGGATGGGCCGGTGACGCTGCGTTTCCTTATCGAGGACTACGTGCGGCACCAACGCTGGCACATGGCGCAACTGACGGCCGGCACCGGCACAACCTGAGCGGCACACATGCAAGCAGACGCAAAAAAGCCCGGCGTGAAGCCGGGCTCTTTTGCTTGCCTTATGCTACATGTTGCCTGCTTACTTGGTTGCCTTCTTCGCAGGTGCCTTCTTTGCCGCTGCCTTCTTCGCAGGAGCCTTCTTAGCCACGGCCTTCTTGGCCACTGCCTTCTTCGCCGGAGCCTTCTTTGCAACTGCCTTCTTCGCAACTGCCTTCTTGGCTGGCGCCTTCTTTGCTGCTTTCTTAACGGCCAATGTTTTACCTCGTTTGGTGGGTTTACTGACGCGTTTGCCAGCCGCAGCCTTCTTGACTACAGCCATTCCGCCCTTTGCGCCAGTGCTCTTCTTTACGGCGGACTTCTTTGCGGCCTTCTTGACCACAACCTTTTTCGCGGCTGCTTTTTTGGCTACAGCTTTCTTGGCAGGCGCCTTTTTCGCGGGAACTTTTTTGGCGGGCGCCTTCTTTGCTGGAGCCTTACTGGCCGCGGCTTTTTTCGCCGGGGCCTTCTTGGCAGCTTTCTTCGCGGGAGATTTCTTCGCGGCCTTTTTGGCGGCCGGTTCAGGTGTTGGCACTTCGGCGACTATGATCACGGCCTCTTCAACGACACCCTCATCATCGTCAGAGGAGGTGAGCACGCTGGAGGTTTCAACCTCGTCGTCCTCATCAAAGTCTTCTTCGTGATCGGAGTCCAACTCTGCCGGCTCCACATTCGGATTGCCGTCATTCATCGCGTACATCCGGAACACTTCTTCCATCCCATTGCCTCCAGCGGCTCGCCGCTGCCCGTGTGCGGGTCTTGCATCTTCGCGTAGCGGATAAAAATTCTCCGCATGCGGAAGTCATTGTAGCAATAGCTTGCACGCAAAAGCTATCAAAAGACAAGTATGTAATTAGGCTCCTGTCTATTTTTGCGCGCGCGGGAATGAATTTTAGTTGGTGCGGTGCTTGCGCTTGTGCGACTTTTGCGTGCCTCCAGCGGCCGCGGACTTTGCAGTGCGGTGCTTTTTAGACGCAGATGAAGCGCCCTTTGTTGCTTTCGCGGAGCGCGCGGAGTGATGCGAAGAGCTGGGCGGATCGGCCGCTGCATTCTTCGCAGCACTCCTGCTGGATGCAGTTCCGCGACGATGCTTGCCGCTGGTGCGAACCACGTTTGCAGGCTCGGCCACGCGCAGGCGACGGCCTGGCGCAACCTTGAATCCCGTGACCTTGTTCCAGCGCCGGAGCTGGTTGAGCGATACACCGAAGCGATCGGCGATGGAGACCAGCGTGTCGCCCCTGCGCGCGGTGTAGAGCTGAGTGCGCGCGGAAGGCGTGGCGGATGGAGCCACAGGGACGACGAGCGCCTCGATGCCATTGAGCTTGTCCTGCTCGCCGATCTGATTGGCTGCCGCCAGATCGGATACGCTCACGCGATAGGAACGCGCCACCGAAGCTAATGTGTCGTCAGGAGTAACGCGATGGTAGCGCCACGCATTGCGCTTGCTTTCGGGAATCTCAGCGATGCGCTGCTGGAACAACGCGGCCGTGCCGGCGGGAAGACGCAGATCGAAGGTTGCATCGGGAGGAGTGGTAAGCCGCAGCAGGCTGGGATTGAGGGCCATCAACTCATCCATGGGCGCGTCCACCAGGTCCGACACCAGCCGCAGATCAACGGAATAGTTGACGGTCACAGTGTCAGTGAGCACGGGCGGATCGAGCGTGATGTCGTCGAATCCATACTGCGTGGGGTGGTTGGCGATGATGATGGCGGCCAGAATTTCCGGCACGTAGTTTTTGGTTTCACCGGGCAGGTTGTTGCGCTTGTAGAGCTCCCAGAAATCGGCGTAGCCGGTCTTTTGAACCGCGCGCTGCACGTTGCCCGCGCCCCAGTCATACGCTGCCATGGCCAGATACCAGTCGCCCAACTGGTCGTAGAGAAACTTCATGTAGCGGGCGTAGGCGCGGGTGGATTTTTCCGGATCGAAGCGCTCATCCATGTAGCCGTTGCGCGTAAGGCCGTAGTCGCCATGCGGCATGAACTGCCACATGCCGCCGGCGCCGGAGCGGCCATTGACGGCCCGCGGCTGAAAGCCCGACTCGGCCACCGCGAGATAGATCAGATCCTGCGGCACACCTTCTTCAGCCATGACGCGCTGAATCATCGCCTTGTAGCGGCCGGAGCGCTGGAACGAGTGAAGCAGCGTGTTGTGACCGCGCTGTGAGTTGGCAAAGAAGTTGATGAAGCTTGCCACGTAGTCATTGACCACAAGCGGAAGGTCGGACTTGGTGGTGGCCAGATCGGTCTTTGCCCTGGCCACAATGTTGGGGTCCACCGTAAAGGTGACGTCGCTGGCCACATCGGCAGGCGTGGCTTCCACCTTGGGCGCAAAGCCGTTGCCCGCCTTGAGCGCCTCCATCTCGAGCGCATTCACCGCGTCCACAATGCGGTCGAACTCATCCTGCAACTGGGCATCGCTCTTGATGTCGATGCCGCTGGTCAGCATGAGATCGACGGCGCGATCGAACTGCGTCTTGGCTTGAGGTAGCTGGCCCTTGCGATAGCTGGCTACGCCCTCGGCATAGGCCTGCTCCACCTGCTCGACGAGCTGTTGCACACGCTGCTGCTGCGCAGTCATCCGGGCCCGTGCCGCAAGTGACACTTGTTGCTGGGCAGACTGAGACTGCTCGGCGGACAGCGCGGGCGCCGTAGCCTGCGAAGGAACCTTCGGGGGCGAACCGGCGCGTTGAGAGGGAGTGCAACCCGCCAGCAGCGAAGCCAGTGCGGCACAACAGATAAAGCGATACGAATTTCTACTCATGGGCAATTTCAGAGGCCGCCGCCGGCCGCAATCGGGCCACGTTGACTCGGTGACAGACCCTTACGGCAGGACCAGGGATACTGTGTCCTGTTCAATTTTTCTGCAGGGTTGCCGCTTCCTTCACCCCAGGACAAAAGATCTGCCTCTGGGAACCCGGGCGCTGATGGTCGCTTAGACTCAATCACCGTGCCTTCGGGATGCATCTTCCCTGATGCTGCTATAGCCGATGATAAGCTATGCGATGGAGGCACTGCGCGCTGGATGGCGCTTTTGTCCTCTTTTGTCTACCCCTCATGGACGCACGTTTCCTTCGAAATTTCGCAATTATTGCCCACATCGACCACGGAAAGTCGACGCTAAGCGACCGTCTTCTGGAGCTGACCGGCTCCGTGACAGGCCGCGAGATGCAGGCCCAGATTCTGGACGATATGGATCTGGAGCGCGAGCGCGGCATCACCATCAAGGCCCATGCGGTGCGCATGATGTACAAGGCGCACGACGGCAACACGTACCAATTAAACCTGATCGACACGCCGGGGCACGTGGACTTCAGCTATGAAGTCTCGCGGTCGCTGGCCTCCTGTGAGGGTGCGCTGCTGGTGGTGGATGCCAGCCAGGGCGTGGAGGCGCAGACGCTGGCCAATGCCTACCTGGCAATCAACCACGGGCTGGAGATTATTCCTGTCATCAACAAGATCGACCTGCCTTCAGCCGACATTCTGCGCACGCAGGAAGCGATTGAGAAAGCCGTAGGGCTGGACGCAACCGACGCTATTCCTGTGAGCGCCAAGACAGGGCAGGGCGTGGACCTGGTGCTGGAGGCGATCGTTCATCGCCTGCCGCCGCCCACGGGCGACCCCGACGCGCCGCTGCAGGCGCTGATCTTCGACTCCTGGTTCGATGCCTATCGCGGTGTGATCGTGCTGGTGCGCGTGATGCAGGGCACGATGCGCAAGGGGCAGCGCATCCGCCTGATGTCGAATGGAAAAGCGTTCGAGGTCGAATCCATTGGCGTGCTGATGCCCAAGCCCGTCGAGATTGGCCAACTCTCAGCCGGCGAGGTGGGCTTTTTTGCGGCCACCATCAAGAACGTAGGCGACACCAAGATCGGCGACACCGTGACAGAGGACGCGCGGCCCGCAGCGGCGCAGTTGCCGGGATTTGAAGACATCAAGCCGATGGTCTTCTCCGGCCTCTACACGGTGGACTCGCACGAACACACGCTCTTGCGCGATGCCCTGGAAAAGCTGCGCCTCAACGATTCGTCGTTCTTCTTTGAGCCGGAGAGCTCGGTTGCGCTGGGCTTCGGCTTTCGCTGCGGATTCCTCGGGCTGCTGCATATGGAGATCATCCAGGAGCGGCTGGAGCGCGAGTACGAGCTGGACCTGATTACCACGGCGCCCGGCGTGCGCTACCACATCACGCTCACTGACGGCACGGTGCTGGAAGTGGACAATCCGTCGCGCTGGCCCGAGCCTACCAACATCCAAAGCATCCGCGAGCCGGTGATTACCGCCAAGATCCTCACCAACGAGGAGTACGTAGGCGGCATCTTCAAACTTGTAGAAGAGAAGCGCGGCAAGCAGATCAACTTTGAGTATGTAACGCCCACCCGCGTGATGCTCACCTACGAGCTGCCACTGAACGAGATCGTGCTGGACTTCTATGACCGGCTCAAGTCGATCTCGCGCGGGTACGCGTCGCTGGACTATCAACTGGCCGGCGAGTGGGAGTCGCCGATGGTGAAGCTCGACATCCTTGTCTCGGGCGAACCGGTCGATGCGCTATCCATCATCGTGCACCGCGACTTTGCCTACGAACGCGGCAAGGCGCTGGTCTCAAAGATGCGCGAGCTGATTCCCCGCCAGCAGTTCGAAGTGGCCATTCAGGCGGCCATCGGAGCCAAGATCATAGCCCGCGAAACGGTGGCGGCGCTGCGCAAAAACGTGCTGGCCAAATGCTACGGCGGCGACATTTCGCGCAAACGCAAGCTGTTGGAAAAACAGAAAGAAGGCAAGAAGCGGATGAAGCGGATCGGCAAGGTCGACATCCCGCAGGAAGCCTTCCTGGCCGTGCTGCGCGTGGGCGAAGATCAGCAAAAATAAATGGTTTGCGGCCGCTCGCCTGACGCGTTCGTCACCTCACTGTAATGTGGAACTGTGGAAAGCTTGACGGGGCCGCGTCTGCGAACACGCACACAAAGACGCTGCCGCGTGGCGGGGGAAACACCGCGTTACTTGAAGATAAATAAGGATTTGAATGGTTTATCAGAACCGCCTGTGAATTGGCAAGAGGTTAATCCGGAAATTTTGCAGGAAATCCGCAAAAAGAATCCACAGTTTTTTCCACAGGAAGACCCTGGACGCCGCAGCCCAGGGCGCAGTAGAGCTTTATGCCTGATTGCCGTTTCCCGGGCGAAGTGAAAAGGCCCCGTTGAAGCGGGGCCTTGTGGATCCGAAGGCCGGAATTAGTGGGCGGCAGGCGCCCTGCGAGCCGGTGCGGGAGCATCGGGCTCGGCAGCGGCAGCGGCTGGCGGAGCGGGCACGCCCGACTTGAGATTGTAGGCGTCAATGACGGGCTTGGTGATGTTGGTGGAGTCACTGGCGTAGAGCACGGGATTCTGCTGCTGGGCCACGTCCAGCACCAGCGTATATCCATGCTGCTGCGCGTAGGCGGCCAGTACGTCGTAGACCTTGGAGGCCAGCCCGTTGTACACGTCCTGCAGTTCCTGCTGGAAGTCGTTCTGGGCGTCTTCTGCAGAGCGCTGCAGCTGCTTCGACTTCTCGTCGATGGTCCTGGTGCGGCTGGCGCGTTCGGCTTCGCTCAGGGTGTCACCCTGCGTCTGCAGCTGCTTCTTCAGATTGTCGACCTCATCGCTGAGAGTCTTGAGCTGGGCGCGCTTGGGTTCGTACTTCTTTTGCAGGTCGGCGAAATCGCGCTGGCCCTCATTGGTTTGGGCTACCGCCACCTGGAAGGCAACGACGGCGATCTTGGCCGGACCGGTAGACGCCGCGGCGGCGGGAGCAGCAGATGTTTGGGCGGCGGCGTTCAGGACCAAGCCCGAAGCCAGCATGAGAATAAGTGCAAGCGAGCGCTTCATTCGAGTGAAAAACTCCTTCAGAATTCCTGTGTGGGCTGTCCGCGATTGAGCGCAGGACCAAGCCGGAGCCTCCTGAGAAACCTCGCTGTTCTTCCTGTGAAACTCCGCTCAGGCTCAAGCGAAGACCAGAAAAGACGCGGGTCGAGACGTCAGCAGGAACTAGAAGGATTATAGGAGGGCGGGTTAGGGGCGTCAAACCAGCAAAGGATGAATCTGGCCGGGATTGACGGCCCTTTTGAGCGCGAGCGTGCACGAGGCTCATCCGGGGCATGGTTTTGGGATGCCGTAGAACGCAAGAGCCCCGCTGAGCGGGGCTCTTGCGCTAACAAAGGCCTTGTTTAGTGAGCGACGGGCGCCTTGCGGGCCGGCGCGGGAGCGGCAGGCGCATCGGCGGCAGCCGCCGGTGGCGCAGGCACACCCGACTTGAGATTGTAGGCGTCGATGACGGGCTTGGTGATGTTGCTGGATTCGCTGGCGTAGAGGACGGGATTCTGCTGCTGGGCTACATCCAGCACCAGCGTGTATCCATGCTCCTTGGCGTAGGCGGACAGCACGTCATAGACCTTGGAGGCCAGTGCGTTATAGAACTCCTGCATTGACTGCTGGAAGTCGTTCTGGGCCTCTTCAGCAGAGCGCTGCAGTTGCTTTGACTTGTCGTCGATGGCCTTGGTGCGGCTGGCGCGCTCGGCCGGGCTCAACGTACTGCTCTGGGTCTGCAACTGCTTCTTCAGGCCGTCGATTTCATCGCTGAGAGTCTTGAGTTGGGCGCGCTTGGGCTCGTATTTTTTTTGCAGGTCGGCGAAGTCGCGCTGGCCCTCATTGGTTTGAGCCACGGCCATCTGAAAGGCGATGACGGCGATCTTGGCTGGCCCGGCGGGCGCCGCAGTGGCGGGAGCGGCAGGGGTTTGGGCGGCGGCGTTCAGGACTAAGCCCGAGGCCAGCATGACAGTGAGTACGAGCGAGCGCTTCATTCGAGTGAGAAACTCCTTCAGAATTCCTGTGTGGCTGCCCGCGATTCAGCGCAGGAACAGACCGGCGCCTCCTGAGAAACCTCACGGTCTTTTTTGGGGGTCTCCGCGCCGGATGAGGCAGAGGCAGGAAAAGACACGGGGAGAAACGTCAGCAGGAACTGGTTGGATTATATAGGGGCGCAGGTTGGCGACGTCAAACATTCGCCGATGGGGCAGAAGGAGACCTGCGCCTGGAACTGCAGCGCATCAGCAGACAGGCCGCTCGTTTGAGCGGCCTGTCTGCATTGCTGGATGAAGATGCGTGCCTAGAAGGTGGTGGAGACGGTCAGCCGGAAGGTCTTGCGCGGCTCGCGGAACAGGTTCTGTGCTCCGTATGCCTGGATCGACTCCTGGTAGGTGTAATCGCCTGCACCGCCCGGGGGGAACATATCGCGGGTGATCAACTCAGCCGAGCAGCTTTGCTTTCTGCCGCCGTTGATCAGGTCGTTGCAGTAAGGCCGCTCGTAGAGGCGTAGCGGGTTGTAGGCGTAGTAGATACGGACCGGTGCGTTGATGACCGGCATGATGACCGAGATTTCGCCGCCGAGCGACATGCGCGGTACGAAGTTGGTGCCGGCGATGGGGCGGATGTTTTTCAAGAATCCGACCTGCGAACCCGGGATGCCGCCCTGGCAGGAGCCGTTGTTGTAGACCGGGCAGCCATACAGCGGTGAGGTCAGTGTGGCAAAGCCTTCGGGGCTCTGCTCCAACTGCCCGTGGTTGGCCGAAACGTCGATACCAAAGTCGTCAAACAGCGAGAACATCACCGGGCCGGCAATGGGAATGCGGTACTCGGTGTTGGTCGTGAGGTTCGTATCGCCACCGATGGAGGCCACGCCGTAGATCGGAATGGGCACCTCGATGCACTGGTTGATCTGCGGATTGGTTGGATCGCGCGGAACGCAACTGCCGTCTGGATTGGTCAGCTGCACGGTGACGCGATTGGGAACGTATCCGTAAGGCGTGGCGCCGCGGATATCAAAGCCGCGCAAGTCGCCTTCGCCGCCGGTGTAGAAGCGGTTCTGCGGAGGAGCTACATCGCCGCCGAAGCCCTGGACATAGCCCAACTGCGCGCGGAATCCGAGCACGTTGCGGCCGTTCGGTGACGGTGTGAGGTAGTGCATGGACGTGAAGCTCTTGTAGGCCACCAGCGGGGAGATGTAGCGGACGTTGCCCCAGATGCCGGCAACCTGGAAGACCGCCGTGTACTCCTTGCCACTGCGCGGACGCAGTGGGTTATTGACGGTGTTGTAGCTATAGCTGAAGGAGGCCGAGCTGTTCACGATGCCTGCCAGCGCATTGGACCCCTGGATGCCCGACCGGAAGCTGGTGGTCTGGAAGAAGGTCTGCGAGGCGGTGCTGAACGCGGTGATCGACGACCGGTTGAGCGAGTAAGTGAACCCCACGCGCTGGAACGCATGGCGCCGCAGCGGATAGCTGATCGAGAGGTTCAAGCCAGTGGATGCCTGGTTGTAATTCTGGGTGAGCGATTGCTGCGCTGCAGACAGGTTCGCCGACATTCCCGACGAGACCTGATAGTTCTTGGCGGCGTTGTAATCCTGTTTGTTGTTGAAGATCTGGAAGCCGATGTTGAACGGGCGGTTGTGTACGTAGGGCTGCGTAAAGCCGAAGAGGAACTGACGGCCTACGTTGCCCAGGTTGCCCTGCAGGCTAAGGGTTTCACCCAGACCGAGGAAGTTATTGGTCTGGTAGTTGACGCCCAGGAAGGCGCCCGACAGGCCGCTGACGCCGCCGTTCAGGCCGATGGAGTTCTTGCCCTTCTCCTTCACCTTCAACAGCAGGTCCACGGTACCGGCCTCGACGTTCTGGTGGGCCTCGGAGTCCTGATCGACCTTGAGCGGCTCAAAGTACTCCAACTGGTTGAGGCGCATGAGGCTGTACTCCCACAACTGGGAGTTGTAGACCTGGCCTTCGTCCAGCAGCAGCTCGCGGCGGATGACGCGGTCGCGGGTGATGGTGTTGCCCTGGAACTCGATGCGGGAGACGTAGAAGGGCTTGCCCTCATCGATGTCGACGTTCAGCGAGACGGTCTTCTTCTGGTCGTCGAAGCTGGGCTTGGGGATGGCGCCGAAGTTGATGTAGCCCAACTGGCCGTAGGCTTTCTTCAGATTTTCAAGGCCCTTGCCGATCATGGTGGCGTTGAACCAGTCGCCATCTTTCTCAGCAAAAGCGGCACGCAGGGCCTTCACGTTGGTAACGGCCTTGTTGCCGGTGAAGGTGATGGTTCCCAGCCGGTAGCGGGCGCCCTCTTCAATGGGCATCAGGATGTCGATACGCTTGCCCTTGCGCGGGCGGAAGGTGAACCAGTTCAGGCCGCCTTCATCGCGGATCTGCGTTTTGGGCTCCTCGACGGCCGCGTTGTAATAGCCCTTGTCGCGGTAGGCCTGGCGCACGCGCTCAGTATCCTCCTCCAGCTTGGAGGAGTCGAAGGTTTTGGCGAACAGGTTCTCAAAGATCAGCGAGTAGGGAATGCCGATGGGCTTGAGGTTCCTCATCGAGCGGCGCAAAGTCATTGCGCTCAGGTGCTGGTTGCCGGTGAAGCGAATCTCGCCCACCTTGACCGTGGGGCCTTCCTTGATGTTGAAGTTGACCTGCACCGAGGCCGGAGGAATGGTCTTGACCTCTGTTTTGATGGTGGCAAACTGGTGCCCGTGCTCGGCCAGCATGTCCTTGATGACCGTCTCGGCGCGCTTGATCCGGGTGGGGTCGTACTGGCTCTCGACGGTGAGGCCGACCTTCTCCTTCTTGAAGCGGTCGAGCACGTCTGACACGGAGACGGTGCTGAGGCCCTTGTAGTTGATCTCGCGGATGGTGGGTTTTTCCCGGACGAAAATATTCAGGATGATGCCCTTCTCCGTATCCTCGCGCTCGATGCGCAGGTCGTCGAAGTATCCGGTGTTCCACAGCGAGTTGAAGTCGCGCTCGATCGAAATCGGGTCGTAGGTGTCGCCGGGATGGGTAAACAGGCGCGCCAGCACAGTCTCTTTGGGGATGCGCCGGTTGCCAATGACACGAATCTGATCGATGGTTTGCGGCTGCTGCGCCAAGGCTGCGCCGGCGGTGAACACCAGCACCAGCAACAACATCATCATGCGCGCTAAACGGCTCGCGGTCCGCGCTGTGCGGGAAATGGAAGCGTGCTTGATCTTCACCGGGCGAGAGCCCTGCGGCGAGCACAAATACTGGTGCGGTCCATGGTTAGGCTTCACGGGAAGAATATGCACACCCTCATTGCGTAAAATCTGGTACTGCCTCGCGGAAAGACTGATTATATTGGACCGCGGCCACCCCGCCCAAACGAACGGGCAAACCGCCGGCTCGGAAATCGTGCCTTCCCTGGAATTTTCCGGCCGCGCTAGAGCGGATCTCCAGTTCATATGACCTTTCCGCCGCTGTGCCAGAGCTTTCGATTCCACCCCGGTGGTCCATACCTGCCGCCGGGTCCCCGGCCAGGGGAAAAGCCACTTTGGAGCAGCGGTTCCTGTCTACACCCATGAGAAGACCGCTGTGCCGCCTTCGTACTGGTGCCGGTCCCGCAAAGGGACCCACCCCAGTCTACCGGAACGAGGCGGGTTGAGAGAGGAATGCATCCCCGACTTGCTCAGCCGCATTGCATTTAGACGCGCAAGAGGCCGCCATGACAGCCGCATTGCCCTGTGGATTTAGAGGAAAAAGATGAGACTGCGGGCGCAGCCGATGCGCGCGCAGTGTCGCAACTGCTGAGACGCGAACGATCGGGACACGAGGCGCGCATTGTGCGGGGACTGTATTGCAGAGCGGGAACTGTATTTCAGAGAGCGTTCAGTGCGCCGTATTCTGCCAGCATCGGATGCGCAAAGAAAAATCGGCATTCGATTTTTCAGGTCGTCGAAGAAACCGGAGAGAAATCGCGCAGCCTTGCCAAACACCGCACGCGAATGGCCACCGGCACCGGGGCGCGACGGAAAACCGAGGGCGCCGGAGTCCCGGCGAGCGGCCCTGTGGCAAGCACCGCCCGTCAGTCCGTCTTGGCGTGGAGTGGAAATCAGGGTATACTGAGGATTCGGCAAACCGCCGGAGGCGTGTGCCTGCATATGCCCCGCCGGCCGCCCCGGTGCAAAGAGCTGGACTCAAGCGTGGTTTGGATGGCGCTTCAGGCGGCTGATCCCGTGGCACGAAACACCAAAGTTTGGAGCAAAGTCATGGCACAGGTATGCGACATCTGCGGAAAAGGCCCGCAGTTTGGCAATAACATCTCTCACGCGCACAACGTGACCCGCCGCCGCTGGAACGTGAACCTGCAGGCGGTGAAGGCGCTGGTCAACGGCTCGGCGAAGCGGATTCGCGTGTGCACCAGCTGCATCAAGGCCGGCAAGATCGCCAAGGCCTAAGAGCGCAGCAAGGTACCAGCACACACAAGAATTCAGGATCGACGCGAACCCCGTCCCGCCCGGACGGGGTTTTGTTGTGTCTGCAAGGAGGCGAGCAGCCAGCCCGCGCCGCATTACTTAGCCCGTTCGAAGGTGAGCGAGGCGGAGTTGATGCAGTAGCGCAGGCCGGTGGGCCGCGGGCCGTCTGGGAAGACGTGGCCCAGATGGCCGCCGCAGCGGGCGCAGGTAACTTCAACACGCCTCATGCCAAAGCTCATATCCTCGTGCTCCGCGATGGCGGTGGACTGGGCGGGCAGCGTGAAGCTGGGCCAGCCGCAGCCGGAATCAAATTTGGCGTCGGAGAGAAACAGGAGCGCTCCGCAGCCGGCGCAGTGGTAGTTGCCGGTTTCGCGGTTCTGGGTGAGAACGCCGGTGAAGGGGCGCTCGGTGGCCTTTTCGCGCAGAACCTGGTACTGCTCCTGCGTCAGCAGGCTGCGCCACTCAACCTCAGAGCGCACGATCTTTTGGGGTGCGTCGGGCTTTCCGGTCGGTTCGGGCTGGGTGTGATTGGTCGCTTCGCTCATGCGGGAAACCTCCTGAACAGGTGCGGACGGCGATTGGATGCGCAGGGACGCGGGAAGATCCGGCCGGCGCTACAGGGTTAGACTTCGGCGATCAGTTCGATCTCGACAAGCACATCTTTGGGCAGGCGCGAGACCTCGACGGTGGTGCGGGCAGGCGGCGCGACGCCTTCCGGCGCCAGATAAGCGCCGTAGATTTCGTTCATGGCGGCAAAGTCGCCGAAGTCCTTGAGGAAGACTGTGGCCTTGACGACCCGGGCCAGGCTTGTGCCTGCCTGTTCCAGAATGGCCTTCAGGTTCTCCAGCACGCGGGTGGTTTGCTCGGCGATGCCGCTGCCCACAACATGCTGGGTCTCGGGGTCCAGGGCGATCTGACCGGCGGTGAAGACGAGGTTCCCCACGCGCACGCCCTGGGAATAAGGGCCGATGGCGGCGGGTGCTGCGGGGGTGGCGATGACGGTTTTGCTCATGCCCTGATTGTAGTGCGGACCGGTGGAAGGTTAGCGCCAAACCGCCAGCAGGCCGCCGGTGACGATGAGGCCCACCAGCCAGTAGCCGGAGTTGATGGCGAAAAGCGCGAAGGGACGGCGCTCGTAGATGCCCTGCGGAAAGTTGGGCGCGGCAATAAATCCCAGCCAGCAGATGAAGCCGACGAGTGCGCCCCAGGCTAAGGAGTCCGCGCCGGACCATAGCACCACATGCGCCAGCGCAAACGACAGGATCAGGTCGCCGATGAGGGACGAGATCATGCCGAAGATCATGCTGCCGCGCTTGCTCGGGTCCCTCTTGAGGCCGAGCAGGTCCATCCAGCGCTTGGCAAAGAGCGCGGGCGAATACCAGGCCGCGCCCAGGAACCACAAGAACAGGGCTGAAACCAGCAAAGCCAGGTGATTGAAGTGGAGATGGTGCATGGCAAGACCTCCATTGGGAACAGAAATCCGCGACTGCGTGGCGGGAGATGAAAAGAATAGGGGAACGGCGGACGAGACCCGCGTTGTGGCCTTGACTCTGGCGCAGCTGATTGCGGGCTGTCAAGAGGAATCGCAGAAGCGCGCAGACAGGCATCCCACCCGGCCGCGCCGCCGCAGGGCGGCGGGCGGTTGGATGGGATGTGAGGATGACGACTGGATAAAACGCCCCGACGGGGCTTGGCTTACACCAGCTTGGCGTCGAGGACGATTTCAGTATTGTTGGCGAAGAGCTTGGAGATGGGGCAGCCACCCTTGGCGCCGGCGGCGGCCTTGTCGAAGACTTCCTTGGTAGCGCCGGGAACGCTGGCGGTGGTGGTCAGCGCAATCCTGGTAACGGCGAAACCCGCGTCGGTCTTGGCCAGGGTGACGGCCGCATGGGTTTCAATCTTGGTGGGGGTGAGGCCCGCGCCGCCCAACTCCGCGCCCAGGGCCATGGAGAAGCAGCTGGCATGAGCCGCCGCGATCAGTTCCTCGGGGGTGGTGCCGGAGTCGGCGCCTTCAAACCGGGTAGCGAACGAGTAATTTGCATTGCTCAGCACGCCCGTCGCCGTCGAGATCGTGCCCTTGCCTTCCTTCAGTGAACCTGTCCAAACCGCACTTGCCTTGCTTGCCATAGTCCCTCCTTGGGGTTCTGGTGTGTTTCGGTTATCTACTGCGGCGCCAAAGGGGAAGTCCTGGCACCGCCTTTGGCGTTGATGCGTCAGGCGCCTGCCGGGTTTTCGCACGGCAGGCTGCCTCTCCTCCTATGCTAATCTCTCTGGCATGCTGCCGCAGCGGCCCAAGGCCCTGGACTCCGATTTTGACCACGATTTTACGCCTGCCGCATCACAGGGCGAGACAGCTTGCCCGGCGGCGGAGCCGGTGGAGCACCACAGCCAGGTGTGCCCCAACTGCGGGGAACGGCTTACCGGCCACCACTGCAAGCTGGTCTGCACGCAGTGCGGCTACTACCTGAGCTGCGCGGATTACTACTGAGGAGCTTTTGAGTTCGACGGCGGGCCGGGTTCGCGGCTAGTACTACAGTCGTATTTGGCATGTTTTCCGGGAGCTGAAGCTCCCGGTTCCCTCCGGACTCGGCGATCTACGACTGTAGTACAAGCAAAGAATATGGGTGACCTGGGTCTCACAGTCGAGGCCCGGGTCACCCATTTGTCGTCACAGAGGGCATTTTCAGCGCGTTTGAGGCGTCGTGCTAATTCGCCTGGCTGGCTTTGCGCGCGGCTTCAAACTCGTCGCCGGGCTGCCACTGGACTGGCTTGGGCTGTTGGCTGGCCAGCCAGCCCAGCACAAAGCCGAAGCGGGCCAGCTTGGCGTTGCCGCGGAAGTCCCAGTCTGCGTGGTACTCGTCAGAGGGCTGATGGTAGTTGTTCGCCACAAAGTCCTGACCGCGCTGGCGGCCCCATGCCTCATCGTGGCCCTCGAAGAGTTCCCCCTGATCGAGAGAGAAGGCGGGAATGCCCACGCGGGCCAGCGAGAAGTGATCGGAGCGGTAATAGTGTCCCGCGCCGGGCGTGGGATCGGGCAGGAGGGCGAGGTCAAAGGCCTTGGCGACGGTTTCGACCGTGGGCCAGAAGCTGATGCGCTCAGCTCCGCCCAGGCTTACCGAGCGCGGAATGCCGATGGGCAGCAGCATGTCATAGTTCAGGTCGAGCGTGATTTGCCCGGCGGGAACAGGCGGGTGCATGCCGAGATATTGCGAGCCCAGCAGGCCCTGCTCCTCGGCAGTGACAGAGGCAAAGTAGACATCGTGAGGCGGAGGCACAGAGGACTGCGCAAAGGCGCGCGCCAGCTCCAGCAGGATGCCGCAGCCGGTGCCGTTGTCGGCAGCGCCGTTGTAAATGTTGTCGCCCTTGGCGTCAGGGTCGATGCCGAGGTGGTCGTAGTGGGCGGTGTAGAGCACGGCATCGCCGGCATGACTGGCGCCCGGCACGCGGCCCAGCACGTTGGAACTGACGTAGCGGCGGACGCGGCTCTCCACATGGCCCTTGAGGCGCACATTCAATTCGACGGCATGAAAGCCGGGCTTGCCGGCCTGGTTAATGGCCTGGTCAAGATCGCCGAGACCGGCGAGCGTCAACAGGTGCTGGGCCACGTCGTGCTGAATCCAGGCAGCGGCGCGCAGCGTGGCCAGGGGATCGCCCTCAAGGTAGCTCTTCTCAATGGCCTGCGAGTTGCGGACCACCTCCCAGCCATAGCTGGCCAGGTCGGTACGGTGGATGACGAGCACGCCCACGGCTCCGCGACGCGCGGCTTCTTCGTACTTGTAGCTCCAGCGGCCGTAGTAGGTGAGGGCCTTGCCTTTGAAGAATTTTTCATCGTCGGAAGGCGGCTCGTTCACAATGACCAGCGCGATTTTTCCTTTCAGATCCACTCCCGCATAGTCGTCCCAGTTGTACTCCGGCGCGTGAATGCCGTAGCCAACGAAGACGATGGGCGCGTCGATGTCGGCGATGGACTGGCCGGTCTCGTCCTTGGAGACGATCTCGGTGCCATACGCCAGGTCAACCGGCTGGCCGCTGGCGGGAACAAAGGCGAATCTGGTCTTGTCCTCGATGGTGTGGATGGCGACGAGCGGCACGCGCTGGAAGTAGGTGCCGTTGTCGCCGGCCGGTTGCAGGCCGTCCAGGGCGAACTGCGTGGCCATGTACTCGGCGGCCAGCTCACCGCCGCGCAGGCCGGGGCCGCGGCCCGCCAGGAGGTCGCGCGAGAGAAAACGCACGTGGGCGCGAATCCGCTCAGGATCAATGGAGGCGGCAGCGGTGCTGGCAGCCGGCGGCAGACCGGCAATGGCTGGAATGGGATGAGTGGCGGGCTGCTGGGCGCGGACGAGGGTTGCAGCCAGAATACCTGCGGCCACGATCACGAACATAGGCTTGCAATGCATTGGATCTCCCTTGGATGGATGCGGTTGACGGCAGAAACTCACAAAGGGCTATGACGATGAAGTTTCAGGGTACGTCTTCCCCGGGCAGTGGGGCAATCGCGTCCAGCGAGGCGGTAGGCAGCAGACGGGCGCGGCGGAGCACCTTGCGGGTGAGGCCGGTGAGCGCCATGCCCGCAGCCTGGATGAGCGGAACCCAGCGGCGCTCACCGCCGTCCACGGTCAGCGCCGCTGCGTCGTCTTCAAAGACGGTGCGGATGCGCACGTAGTAGTTGATCTGCATGATGGCGTGGCGGACGGTCATGCGCAACTCGTGCTCAGGCACGGCGGTTTCGTGAAGAGAGGGAAGCTCCCACATGCCGGGCATGACGGTGAGCGAGGCAGGGCGCTGTTCGAGTAGCACCTCGCGGTGACCGGGACCAGACTGGCTGCCGGTGCGCACAGAGAGAGCGCGAGCCACTTCCTGGCTCAACATGCGCGGCCGCGGCAGCGTCTTGTGTTCGCCGCGTGTTTTGCAGCCGGCTGCCAGCGGGCACACCAGGCATTGCGGATTGCGTGGGCTGCACACGGTGGCTCCCAACTCCATCATGGCCTGATTGAAGTCGCCCGGCCGCGCCGGATCGACCAGTTCGGCAGCCCGGGCTTCGATCTTGCGCCGCAGGGCAGCGCCGCCGGCGCGGCTACCCAGCTCCCAAGCCTGCAAGCGGCACAACACCCGCTCCACATTGCCGTCGACCACGGCCACGGGTTCAGAGTGCGCGATGCTGGCGATGGCCGCGGCGGTGTACACGCCGATTCCGGGAAGCCCGCGCAGCTCCGCGGCAGTGGTGGGCAGGTTGCCCTGGTGTTGGCTGGCCACAAATTGCGCGGCTTTGTGCAGCATGCGCGCGCGGCGATAGTAGCCCAGGCCGCTCCACAGGGCGAGCACGTCTTCCTCCGGCGCCAGAGCCAGCGCGAGCAGCGTGGGAAACCGCTCCAGGAAGGCCTTGTAGCGCTCCACGACGACGGCAACGCGCGTCTGCTGCAGCATGATCTCCGAGACCCATATGGCGTAGGGATCGCGGCTGCGCCGCCAGGGCAGGTCGCGCTGGTTGGCGGCATACCACTTGAGCAACTGCACCCGTAGATTTCTGATCGCCTCCACTTCGCGGTCGAGCTTGGGCATGCGCCCAGATTACGGCATTCTACCGCGCTCATGTTCGCGGCGCGCTGGTCCGATATGGATTGCAGGATTTATCTCCTCATCGCGGCAGGTGTGCTGCACGTGTTGAGCCGAATCGACCGGTGTCCACACTCCACGGTGCTTTGGCCCAAAGTAACATTGCGCCCGATCGCAAAGGCTCATACGTTGTAGCGTGTGAGGCTCTCTTGCCGAGGGCAATCCTGATGACCGGCAAGAACCCGAAGGTATCGCCGTCGCCGACAACCCACCACTACAGAAAAACAAGCCACCAGTCATCAGAACACCCTTCAACCTGTACGGAGATCTCTGCGTGAAACGATCCTCACTCCTACTGTCACTCTGGATGCTGGCCGCACCCGCGGTACTCACGGCCCAGTCGTTCAGCTTTTTTTCGAGCCTGGCAGCAATGGCAGCGAACCCCTCGCGAGGCGGGGGACAGGCTACCCCGCCGGCGAGGCCCACTGCCTATGCCGACGAGCCGCTGTCGCACATTGCCGTGGGAGCAGGTTTCTCGCCGCTGGGCATCAACCTGCTGGCTGCGACCAATCTGAACCGCAATCTGAATGTGCGCGTCACGGGGAACATATTCAAGTACACGGCGAGCAACATCTCCACGAATGGTTTTAACGTGGACGCCAAGCTGAACCTGGCCTCGGCTGGCGCGTCGCTGGACTACTATCCGTTTCCCAGTCATGGATTTCGCCTCAGCCCCGGAGTGCTGTTCTATAACACCAACTCCGCCGACGCCATCTTTACCGCGCAGGGCGGCACCAGCTTCACGCTCAATAACGTGACGTATTACGCCTCGTCCTCAAACCCGGTGCGGGGCACGGGAAACCTCGGCCTGCACAGCCAGAACCCGGCCTTCACCATCACCACGGGATGGGGCAATGTGATTCCGCGCAACGGCGGGCACTTCTCATTTCCGTTTGAGCTGGGCGTGGCCTTCATCGGCGCACCTGCGGTGAAGATGGCGCTGACTTCAGGACAGGTGTGCGATGCCAACGGCCAGAACTGCGTGGATGTGGCCACCGACCCGAACGTACAGGCCGACCTGCAGGCACAGGTGGCCAAGTACAAGAGCGACATGGACCCGCTGAAGACCTACCCCATCGTCTCCTTCGGCGTGGCGTATAGCTTCCACGTCCGGTAGGCTGCCGGCGCAGGCGCAAAAGGGCCGTTCCCGATTGGGAGCGGCCCTTTTGTGTTGCCTGGGTTGTGTTGCCTTATGCCAGCAGTTCTCCCACAATGCCGGGCGCTGCCTTGAGCGCAGCGTCAATTTGTGCCTGATCCTTGCCGCCGGCCTCGGCAATTTCAGGTTTGCCGCCGCCGGAGCCGCCGACCAGCTTGGCGACCGCGCCGACGAGCTTGCCCGCCTGGATGCGCCTAGCGAGCGCCGGTGTGACACCGGCGATGAGGGCGACCTTGCCCTCGGGCTGCGCGGACGCCAGCACAACTACGCCCTCACCGAGCTTCTGCTTCAGGTTGTCAACCAGCGTGCGAAGCTGGCCGCGCTCCAGCGAGTCGGCGCGCAGCGTTACAAGGCGAATGCCCTTCACTTCCACGGCGCGGCTCATGGCTTCGTCCAGCGCACCGGCGGCGGACTTCATGCGGGCCTCTTCCAGCTCGCGGCGCAGGCGCTTGAGCTCGTCTTCCTGGCTGGCGAATTTGGCGCGCAGGCCTTCGGTGAGGTTTTCGGTGGAAGGGACATACTGGCCGGCGAGTTTGGCGACCTCAAAGTCCTGGCGGAAGGCGTCGAGCGCGCCCAGCCCGCTGATGGCCTCAACACGGCGCACGCCGGAGGAGACGGAGCCCTCACTGACAATCTTGATGAGGCCGATTTCGCCGGTGGCCGCGGTGTGCGTGCCGCCGCAGAGTTCGGTGGAGAAGCCGTCGGAGAGCTTGACGACGCGCACCTTGTCGCCGTACTTTTCGCCGAACAGCGCCATGGCGTGGTACTCGCTGACGGCCACGTCGATGGGCACGTCTTCCAGCGTTTCAACGCGCGCGTTGGCGAGCACTTCGCGGTTCACGATGGACTCGATCTCTTCAAGCTCTTCGTCGGCGACTTGCGCGAAGTGTGAAAAGTCGAAGCGCAGCCGGGTGGGCTCAACCAGCGAACCCGCCTGCTTGACGTGCGTTCCGAGAACCTGCCGCAAAGCCGCGTGGAGCAGGTGCGTGCCGGTGTGGTTGCGCTTGATGGAGTCACGGCGCGCGCCGTCAACGACTGTGTTCACGCGATCACCAACGGCCAGAGGCTGCTTGAGCACGGCCTTATGTGCGCGGACGCCCTGGACGGGAAGAACGCAGCCGGTAATTTCGGCGACAGTCGTGTTGCCGTCGGCGGAGGTGAACCAGCCGGTGTCGCCGATCTGGCCGCCGGAGTCGCCGTAGAAGCTGGTGTGGTCGAG